>Ga0247837_1001892_pt1 | contig 41551 bp, 43 predicted proteins | sample LaCtaG_2_FD_187115 | JGI IMG/M metagenome (GOLD analysis project Ga0247837, IMG submission 187115) | Freshwater microbial communities from meromictic Lake La Cruz, Castile-La Mancha, Spain - LaCruzMarch2015_14.5m | ecosystem: Environmental > Aquatic > Freshwater > Lake | place: Spain: Castile-La...
CTTGTATGCTTGTCATTTTTGCAGTTCGTCGCCCTTGTCGGGTTCAGTGTCCGGCACGCGTGCAAGCAGCTTGTCGAAATTATCAAGATTGGCACGCTTGGCGCGCAAACGAAGATAGTCTACGGTTTCCAAAGCAGAGAGCTTCTCTGCGGCCGCTGTAATCAAAAACTGATTCATCGAGTAACCATCTTGCGACGCAAGTTCCTTGATTGCACGATGGAGGGAATCTGGAACGCGTAATGATAATGTAGTCATGGTTTGATTATTTTAAGGGCTATTGATGGTGTTATTGCTCGAACTCCCAGTGTGTCCGAACCGACGAAGTCAGAAATATTGTGAGTGATAATATAGGGGGCCGAAGCCGCGACCGCGAGTTCCAGAACAAGGTCATCGTTGGGGTCTTTAAGGAATGGTCGCCACGCAAAAAACACCTTGTGATGCTGCGCCATGAGGCAGACAGCATCCAGAATTTGGTGAATCTCCTCTGTTGTAAAGCTTGGAACAAGGCCCGGGCGGAGCAAAACAGACTCATATTCCAGAACCAACGCCACCGACACCGAAACCCTGAGATTCCCGGCGCGAATCGCCTGGATGACCTGAAAACTGGCTCCACGCTTGGAGCGAAGGACTGATACCAGAACGGATGTGTCGAGAATTGCAAACACATAAGGTATTATCGGCAATACCGGATGACACGCAACTTATTTTTTAGATTTTTTAAAACTCAAATTTTTCTGGATTTGGTCATTTCTTCCGCACGAACGCCCGTCACACCAAGCCAAGAGGAGATCATTTCTTGTAGAGGCTGTCTGTGACTGCCGGGATTTTCCTTCCCCCGGAACGCTGAGGTCCTCTGCCAGCCCTCGTCCCAATCCAACGAGAGCATTGGGGGGCACAAAAGGTTTACTCAGCCAACCCCAACCACAGTTTCACCGCCGCCTCCACCTTGAACATAGTCGCCGCATCGCAAATCCCTAAGCGGCGGATTAATTGCACATCCGGAAGCGAATTGATTCCTTGAGCATCAAATGCCCCATCATCGAATCTTGGGGCTTGGTGGACCACTTCATAATCCGTTCCTCGTAGCGATGTCGTGCGGCTCACAAAAGTGACAACAGCACGCTCGTCATCTTTGTAGGCAATACTCAAAACGAGAACAGGCCTAACCTTCTGCACCCTTTCCAAATCAGCAAGCCATATTTCTCCACGCTCTGGAATTACTCGTGCCACTGTGTGCCCTCGCCCTCTTCCTCGTCATAGATTGCAAAGACACTGGCCGTTGACTCAATCATCGCTTGTTTTTCTTCAACCCAAGAAAACAGTTTTTGTATATCCCTCGAAGGCAACTCCTCAATCGCTTTCTCGATTTCCATGACAGTGCTCATAGTTTTCCTATCGGCTTTTTCACGGCATCAGGCAAGTCCTTTTTTCGGATCAATTCTTGCAGCGACTGTCTGTGACTGCCGCGATTTTCCCTCCACAGGAACGCTGAGGTCCTCCTCGGCCCGACGCTCTTCCCAAGCGCTGCACATTTGAACCACAACCGAATGTCTGGGCGGGCATTAGGTGGAGCAACCTATGGCTGGCCCGAAGGGCGAAAGAGCGGGAGCGATTGAGTCAAAGTTCGCAAATAAACACGAATAAAGCCGACAACGAAATTCTCCAGCGAAGCCGCTCCCCATTCGTGAAAACTCGTGCAATTCGCGGCTTGATAAGATTAAATTAAATACACAATAAACTTTCCATCAATGTTTTTTGACAAAATTTGAAAGAAAATGCAGCATGATGCCCAGTTTTTCACCCTGCTTACCTGTGTCAACTGGAGAGGGCGGTTGCGAGTCGATGTTTGGGTCGCAGTTCGGCGCGGACTTTCTCGCCAAGTGCATTAAAGTGCGCGATGCGCGCGTCCCTGCTCATGGCATTGAGGCGGCGACTTGTCGCCTCTCTCCACTTGCGGGACTCTTCGACAGCATCAAATGTTTTGGTCTTGGTTTCCATAGATAATCTCCAACGGGTTTACGATACGGATAGCCGGATAGCCGTTCAATAAGTTGACCCCGTTGAAGGCAGTTTCACGCTGCACATTAACCATGTGGCGAAAGTTCCAACTCACAAGGAAATCAATCCGGTTTACCGTGCAGGCGGCGACATGCCGGGCATCATCCTCGTATTTTGGCGTGACAACGCCTTGGGCAACATAGGTTGCCGCGAGGTGATCGATTTCCTCGGTGATATTAAGCACATCGGCTGCTTCAAAAGTGCTGTTGAATAATTCTCGGACGCGCTCAGGGGCTTCGATGAGTTCCTCTGCTGCCACCAAGGATGTCAGGAAGCGCCACAGACCACTTTCCATCTGCCGCCAAAGCTCTCGGGTGGGTTGCTTCCATTCGTCATCAAAGTAGCCACCCAGAATCGATGTATCAAGATAGAGGGTTGGTAAGCGCATCCGCATAAACTTACAGCTTTCTAGCTCAAATCACAAGTCTTTTTTCGAAAATGTGACCCAGAAACTTTTTCCTTGCTGGTTTCAAAATTCCGAAAACGAAGCGATTTTTCGCGTCAAGATTTTTTGAAAAAGTCAATAAGACAGTTGCTGACCCCTCTGACAGGGAACTCAGAGCTTTTCTACGACAGGATTCTGGATTTGCGTAACAAATGTCGGCGTATGCACGCCCTCCACGCGTGATCGAGCGCGAAAAATTGGATTTTCTGGCCGGGCTCTACGATCTGGCCGCCCACTCGCTCGACCCGCTTTCGGAAGAAAGTGCCAAGGCAGAAGATTAATTTTACAGCGAAGTGGTGCGCCTGTTCGATGACTTGCATGAACCAAAGCCGGAACTAAAAGCGTTCCAGAAAAAGGTCATCCAAGCCTGCCGCGCCGAGCTCATCCACAGCGACAAGCCCACTGGGGTTTGATCACCCGTCGGGATAGACGCGATCACGCAGCGAAGGTGCCGCGCCGAACCTGACTCTAATAGCCTTGGCTGGCATCAATCATTTTCTGAAAAACATTTTCAAAAAACCACCCGTGCCCAATATTTTTCCGTCACAGAAAAGCTGGGAGCACTTAAACTATATAACCCCTTGCTCCTGCCCGCCGATCCTCTTCGATAGGCGCTCTGCGAGCATTAGGAGGAGTCGGCGGTCATAGACACGCCGCTACCAAGGGATCACGACGCTGGTCTCTCGTCTCTCGACGATTTTGTAATTTTTTAGAATCTCAGCGGGCGTAATGTTCTTTGTCAGACGGGCCGAACTCCGCGAGCAATCTCGATAGCCGGAGAACTTCTTTGGCCTCGATTTCAAGCTCAAAAAATGCGCTGCCCCGGCGAGTAGTAGTATTTATGCGCATGAAGGAAAAACCCGTAACAATGAAGCCTGATGCTGATCCTGCGACTGGCGAACAGATGGTATTCCGATCTCTATGAATGAATCCAACCCCGACCCGAGTGATCCAAGGCTGGATTCCGCACTTTTATCGCAATTGGCAAAGTCCCGTTGCCAGAACACGAAGCGTGCTGTGTCGCTGAATCCGAACACACCATTGGATGTGCTGCGGGCGCTTTGGCTGGAGTATCCCGAGTGTCTGCTGGAGAATTCAGTTTTGACTTTGTGGGAGGTCACCTCGCCAAGTGACATTCCGGATTTGATCGGGCAGCCGGTGCTCTTGGAGCTTTTTAATTCGCTGAGGGGCAGGAAGGAAGCGCTTCCGGAGATGGTTTTCAATGGGCGCAGGCTCGGCTTGCTGGCCAGTGAGGCGTTGGATGCGTGGAATGAGTCGGTTTTCAAGGTGTTTCCTATTGATTCCGAACCAGATATTAGAAAGGCATTCATCCAAGCTGTGCAACCGTATCCAAGGTGCGAGTGCTTCTTCGACAAGGCTCCGGATGAAATCTGGCGAGCGCTCGCAAACGACCCTTGCCAGGAGGTGGTTCTCAAGTTTGCGGAGTTGCTTGCGAAATACGAATTGAGAGATGAGCCGATGCGCCCTATTTTTATCGAGTCCACACTGGAACTGGCACGCCGAAAAAACACGAAGATTCAACAAACGCTGGCCCGGGGCGCCTATTTGCCGAGTGAGACTGTCGATCTCCTCATCGAAATAGGCGATGCGCGCACGAGAGGCCTCTTGACCGGCGCGCGGTTGGCATCCCTCGCGGCGCAGTTGAAACTGGCGGGCGATTCGGCAAAGGCGGTTCGTTTGGCGATGGCGAGGGCGGCGACTCAAGATAAAGTGCTGCGCGCCTTTCGTATGGATGACGACTCGGCCGTGCTGAAGGCTGTGTTGGCCAACAAGAAGACGCCGAACGATGCGCGGTGCCGAATCGTCAGGGAAGCGGATCCCGAGGTGCAGGAGGTGCTGTGCGATGCCGTGAACTATCTGGCGATACCATTTTACTTCGAATGCAAGCCGCACCTGACGACGAAAACGCGGGCGGGCATTTGCCAACGCGAAGGCCTGCACCGCGAAATCTTGCTGGATTTGGCGCATGACGCCGAGGAGAGTGTGCGGTCGGCTGTGGCCTTGGAGCTTCCATCCAAGACGCGCACCCATACCTGCGGACTGATCCATGAAATCCTGTCCGACTTTCTCCGTGATTCCTCGGAAGCGGTCCGACTGGCCGTTATCAAGAACAGTGAACTTACAAGCGAACAAATCCACACGCTGCTCTGCGACGCCTCGGAAAATGTCCGTGCCGGCATGGCAGCCCACTTGCTGAAAAAGCTCGGTGATTTCAGGCGCGAAAAAATCTTGGCCAGCTATGAAGAGCTTTACCTGGAGTTCGCCTCCCAATTGACCGCGATGGCTCAGGATCCGTCGCACAAAGTCCGCCTGACATTAGCTTCCGCCATCGAAACGCCACCGAATGCATTCTGGTCGCTCTATGAGGATGGTGATCACATCGTCGCCAGGAGCGCATCCCGCGCCTACGCGCTGCCTTTGGGATACTACCTCGATGAAGGCATGAAAATTTTGAATCGAAAAAAGCCTGCGCGCGGCTTGGTGAAAAACTGGGCGGAATCCAAAAACCCGTTCCTGCGCCATATCGCCGCGAAGTCTCCGTATACAACAATCCGCGAACTGCGACGCTTGGCAGCGGATCACAATCCTTATGTGGCCGAAGCGGCCACACACCGACTCGAAATCCGCGAATACTACCAAGGCGGTCTTACACCCGCTCAACTGGACCCCGGCCCCGAATTAGCCGTGGCATAACGCCTGAATTCTGACATTTTTGAAGCCTCAAAGAGCAACCTTTTTTCCCTATGAGCAAAATCCGAAAAATCAAAGAAAAGAAATCCACACGCGGCGTGAGCACTCGCGCCGGAATAGAACGCATCTTCCGCATGGTGAGCCTGCTTCAGAATGCGAGCGAGTCGGGAAAAAAGATCACCTGCACCACGCTGCAGGAGGAATTCGAGGTGGACAGGGCCACCGTGCTCCGCGACATCAGATTCATCTGCGACCGGCTCGAGATGGATCTGGAATGGGATGCCCGCGAGGGGACATATGTGATCGAGGAGAACTCCAGGTTTCTGCCGCCGATGGAACTCAAGGACAAGGACTACCTCCTGCTTTCTTTCTTCCAGCAATGCCTGCTGCCCTACGAGGCCACCGAACTGGGACAGGAATTTCTGGCTTCGTTCGAGCGGATGTTCGGGATTTTTACAGGGTCGAAAAATTGGGATACCTGGTCGGAGACGGTGCATTTCCGTTTCGCCGAGAACCCTCCATCGAGCACGAAGGAGCTCAAGATTTTCAACATCCTGCACCGCGCGATCAAGGAACGCAAAGTCGTCGAATTCGATTACAAGAGCCCCAAGAATGCCGCTGCGAAGCACAAGTCGATCGAGCCGCATCTCATGGTCATGCACCATGGGCGCTTCTACTTTTTCGGCACGGACACGAAGACGCGCCGCCTCACGCCCTTTGCTTTCCCGCGCGTGAGCGCGATCAAAGCGACCGCGCAAAAATTCACAGCGGAGCCGGAGAAACACCCGCGCGACCTGCTCAAATTCAGCTTCGGCAGTGTCATCAGCACCGATGCTCCCGAGGATGTGGTGCTGGAATTTGAGGCCGAGGTCGTGGAGCGCCTGAAGGAATCGACATGGCATCCGCATCAAAAGCTGGAGGATCTCGCCGGCGGACGCGCCCGCCTGATGCTGCGGTTGAATTCCACCCTTGAAATCCAACCGTGGATTCTCGGCTGGGGTCCGAAGGTGAAGGTGCTCGCACCGGCGAATCTCGCAGAATCGATCGCGACAAGCGCCCGCAAGATGGCTGCCCAGTATGCCTGAGCGCTGGGTGGCGAGGACATTTCTGAGAGGTCTCGGCGCTGTGCTTCTGGCCATGGCTTTCGTTTTGGCGGGAGCCGCGGCGCAGTCGCCCGCCCAAGCGCCTGCGGCAGGCATTCACGAGGTAGAGGTCACGGGAAGCGGCGTGGATGATGACTCCGCGCTGAAGGCGGCCTTTGTCAAAGCGCTCGAGCGCACGGTCGGGACGCTTGTTTATTCGTCCACTACGACGCGGAATTTCGAGCTTGAGAGCGATGTCCAGAAGCTGCTCACCAACGGCTGCATCGAGTCCTACGACGAAATCTCGTCGAGGAAGGAAAACGGCGCGGTGTTCAAAACCATCCGCGCCCGCGTGCGGCGCGGCGTGGTGGCAGATTTCATGCGGCGCTCCGGCCACTCGGGAGCGGCAGACCTCAGCGACACCTGGGCGCGCCTTGCGACAAGCATTCGCGGGAAAAAGCAGGCGCTCGACATGCTTCACGAGAAGATGCCGCAAATCCGCGATGCCCTCTACAAGGTCAGCCTCGTCGATCTGGCAAGCGGGCGCGAGGTCGATGGCAAGACCTTCACGGAGCCGTTCACGCAGGAGAACCTCGATGGCGATGTCGTCTGCGTGTGGGCCGCCGTGGTCAAACCCGACTCTCATTTTTGGGACACCCAGGCAGCACCTCTGCTCGCCGCCTGCTTTGAGACCCTCTGTGAAAAAAAGGGCCGTCTCTTTGTGAATATGAACACCGGCGTGCCATCGGTGCATGCGCATGGAGATGAAAACCCCGTTGTCTTCGGATCCTTCACCCGCGCGCCTACACACCGCTGGCAGCGCCTCACAAGAGGCTTCCCTCCCCCTTGGAAAAACGCCCCTCCCATCCCGCGCCCAGAATCCGCTCCGCACTGCATCGCGCTCGAGACGCGCAGCATGCATCCCGATTGTCTTGACCTGTCCTTGTATTTTTTCTCCGACGAGGTCTACAGGCGCATCATGAATCCGCCGGAGGTGCGGAATGTCCAAGGCGAACTAACCGCGCAACCGGAGTCCTTCGACTCGCTTCGCACCGGCCTGAGGGCGAACCTCACGCTCAAAGGCGGTGGGGAAAAAACCTTCACCGTCCGGCAAAACGCGCCGCTTTTTCGCCATTTCAGCCTTCCTTGGACGGGGAACATCCAAGCCAAATATTGCGGCCCGTATTTTCCTGCAGGCTCGTTTGCGAACGGTTGGAGCGAACAATCCCAATGGCCCTCTTGGAATGGTCCTGTCAAACCCGCGAGAAACACTCCGGGATTCGCACCATTCCTCATTCACCAAGGCCGCATTCACCTCGCAACCGGCGCCTACCAGGATGCGCTCCGGAGAGGGATTGAAAACGAGCGTGGAGGCGACTTCTATGGCCCTATCGCCGATTGCGAATTTGATCTCGAGGTGATCATGCCCTTGGTCTTCGACCTCCAACTCGATGAACTCCGTCGCGTTCAGCACCTGAGCGTAGCCCCGCTCACCGGCACGCCGCCGCTTGAACCCAGCATCGGAGACACACTGCTCAAGGCATTCAAGGCCTGGCTCTCAAAATAAGAGCACCGAGGCCCGTGGCTATCTTCGCCGCCAATCTTCAATGAATTTGCTGTCCATGATTTTGCCCCCCCTCGGCGCTCATAGAGACGCCGCTACAAAATCCGCCGCGTGCGGGTAGTCACGCCAGAAGAAATGATTCTGACATCCATGATTCTGTCGAATTTTTGTTTTATACCAAAAGCGGCTTGATTTCGGACTCTTGATTGGGTGTTGGTTTGCAGCCGTCGAAATGTCTCGGAAAGGCGGTGCGCTCACCGGGGACAATGGGGCTTTCATTTTGGAAGAGGTTGCGAGTTCGGCGGGGGCGTTGTATGAGTGGATGATCAATGGCTAATTCCTCGCCCCTTCCAATTCCCCGCGTCCTTGGCGCCGTGCTCTGGGGGATCTCCGTTGCGCTCTCGTGGATGTGGGGGCTTGGGCTGTTTTTCTCGGTCCAGTTCACCACTCAGTTCGGGCTCTTCGGTCTCCTGACCTTCGCGATCCCGAATTTTCTGGGGCTTCTCATCTTCGGGTTGGTCACGCACCACCTCGCCCGGAGGGAGTCGGGATCCGAGTCGTTGGCGAAATTCTTTGCCTCATGGTCGAGGCCGTTCCGACTGGTTTTTTTCCTCTATCAGCTACTCGCCATCACGCTGACGATTTTTGCTTTCATCCGCTACGCGTGGGGCCCGCTGGGCTTTCGTCCCGAGCTTCTTTATCTTCCGCTGACGATGCTTGTGGTGCTGGCGGCAGCCATTTTGTTTGGCGAGGAATTCGACATCAAACGCATCAAATTCAGCCATGGAGCCCTTTTCCTTATCCTTGTGCCTGCATTGGTGATTCTGACCGTTCACACTCTGGGCAAAGGCACTGGTCCGCTGACGATTCCCAAGATGCCGACGAATGACTGGAACTACTGGGGCTACGCTGTGCCGATCATCATTGGGTTCCTTGTTGGCCCTTGGCTTGACCTCCAGCAATGGCAGAGGGCGATTCAAATGCACCGCGAGCGTGTCTCCATCGCTGCCGGATACATCATCGGTTCGCTTCTCTTTTTCGGCCTCATCCTCTGGCACGGCATCACGGCCCTCTGGGCGCTGAACTGGGGCGCGGGCGAGTTCATTCGCGTGGGCATCACTGGCCACAACTATGGCCAAGAGGTGCTCACCATGGTCTTCTCAAACGCCTCGTCGTGGACCTTCGCCGCCTATGCCGTGTTCGTCTGCGTGTGTGTGCTCACGACACTCGACAGCGGCTACATCGCGTTGAAATGGTTCCTGCAATCCAACGCCAGCACGAGCAACCACCCGATTTTTTCGCTGGTCCCGCCGAAGCTCCTCACCTCGCCAATCCCCGCATATCTGCTTGCGGGCATTGTCGCCGTGGCGGGTGTAATGCTGCGCTTCGAGTTGGAATTTTTCATGATTTTTTACGCCACATTTTTTGTTGGCTACTCGATCCTGGCGATTGCCCGCTGCTATATCGTGAGCCCGGCGAATGCGATTCCGCAGGTGAAAATGTTCTGCATCGGCAGCATTGCGGTTGTCATTTTTTCCTTCGGCTACTTCCTGCGTTCGCCGAGCCTTCAGATCGTCGGCTCGCTCCTGCCGCTGGGCTATGTGATCTGGCTTTTGCTCAAGCCAAGCTCGTCGGAGGAATTCGTGAGTGACGCGGCGGAGTTGGACACGACAGCACCTTCGGCCCTTGCGTCGCGCCCCGAGAGCGCGGTGAGCGTAGCCAGCCCGATCACTGTGCTCGACCCGGGAGCCTCGCAACACAGCCTGGCAGGGCATTTTGAAAACAAGTGGTTTGTTTACACACTCATCGCGACCTATGCGGATACCAACTCAGTCGGCAATGTTTACTTCGGCATGTATGCCATGTGGGTCGGCAAGGCTCGTGAACTGTTCTTCAACCGCGTCATGCCGAAGTTTAATCTCAAGAACACGCCGTTCTACATCCTGACCCGCTCGTTCGAACACAAGTTCGTTCGCGAAACCCGGGAGTTTGAAACTGTGCAGGTAAAAATCCGCGTCGCCAGCTACAACCGCAAGTTTGCAACGCTCGAGCACGAAATCTACGACTCGCTCGGCCAACTCCTCGGCAAGGGCAAGCAAAGCCTGCTCTTCGTTTCCTCCAGCGATTACAGGATGCTCGACATCCCGCCAGATGTTTACTCGGCATTCATCGCGCACACTTGAGGAATGAAAACGGGCGCGACGGCAGACGGGTGGCGCAGGAGATTTGCCATTCTTGGGGTATGCGTCGCCGCACTCGGTCTCACCGCCTGCCCGAAGCCGCCGCCACCTCATCCTCCCCCACCGACACCCTCCCCGACACCCACACCGGTTCCGACGCCAATCCCCGTTCCGACGCCGAAGCCGATACCCGCACTGGTTCGCAAGCCACTGCCGACCGCCACTCTTTTCAGCGGCATCTCGCTCGAATCCGCCGCAGTGGCTTTCGAATCCTCCGAACTGGCATCCCAGGACCGCGTTGACCCGGACGCCTACAAGATCGAACTGACCCTCCGCGCCCGCCTGCCCCGCCCTGCCATCACGCTCCAGGATTTGGAATCGAGCGATCCCTCGCTGCCCTGTGTTTTCAAGGATCTTCCCGTCCTACTGACCAGTGCTTCAGTGTCTCCGTTTTTCAAAAAAATCTACGAACTCAAAACAAACGACCTCAGCCGCAAGCTCGCCAACCTCGACACCGTGCTCACACGGCACAATTTCTACGACTGCGAAACGATGCTCGAACTCGAGAACCCCGCCACATCCCGCCGCGCTCTGCTCGTCACCGCAGACATGGATGTCAACACGGACGGCTCGGATGGCGACCGTAATGTTCAAGTCGATTCGTCATCCATTTTCTTCCTGCCCCAGACGAGCTACCGCTGGCCGAAGCAGACTGAGCGGGCGAATCCCATGCTGGCGATCGAGGAGAAGCGGCTCGCCGATTTCAAGGCCGAAAAACTCAAGCCCGACCTCAAGCCAGCGCGCGTGCCGCAGGTCAATGACGGCATCGACCTCGCCACCCGCCGAATCCACGACCTGAAGAAATGGAGCTTTCTCGTTTCCTCGGTGGACCCCTTCATCGTCCTGCCGGGATTCATCATGCGCGACCACAGCGGCCCCTTCGTTCCGAAAATCGGGGACTACGCCATCGTGATCCACGAGGGCCGCGCGTATCCGGCCATTCTTGGCGATTCCGGCCCCTCCCACAAAGTCGGCGAGGCCTCGCTGCTGCTCTGCCGCGAGCTCAGCCAGCGCTCCTCCCAAATCATCCGGGCGGCCAGTGACCTGAATGTGACCTACCTCATCTTCCCAGGTTCCGCCGACGAGGCCCCCGCCCCACCTGACCTCGCGAAATGGCGGGAAAAATGCACCCAACTCGCGGAGGAACTCGGCGGCCTCACCGTGCCATTGCACGAATGGCCGAACCTTGTGCCCCCGTGGCCCACTCCGACCCCCTCGCCCACTCCAAGTCCATCCCCTTTGCCTGATCCCATGAGCACGCCGGTTCCACAGGGCACCCTGCCCGCTTCCGAATAAAGGCCGCGCTTGCGTTCGTTTTCGGGGAGGCTAAAAGAGCGCTTTTCCACTACCGAATTCCATGATCCAGCAATCCGCACTCGCCCAAGCCCGTTCAGCATATCGTCCCAAGCTCCCAGCCTCGCTCAGCGCGGCATCCACTGCGAAGGAGACTCCTTTGCCGACATCCAGCGACAGCGAAATCCGAGCCCTCTTTTCCAACACCTTCGACCTGCCTGCCGTGACCTTTGAAAAAAGCTCCGCACCAGTCGTAGCCTCGCCGATCCGCGTTGGCGTGATCCTCTCCGGTGGCCCAGCCCCCGGTGGACACAATGTCATCGCCGGCCTCTTCGACGCCATCAAAAGCATCCATCCCGAAAGCTCGCTCATCGGCTTCCTGAACGGCCCGGACGGCCTTCTCACCAACAAAGGCGTCGAAATCGACGCCAAGCTCCTCGAGAGCTACCGCAACACCGGCGGGTTCGACATCATCGGCTCGGGCCGCACGAAACTCGAATCGCACGAGGATTTTCTCAAGGCCCTCGAAACGGCGAAATCCCGTGATCTCACCGCACTGGTGGTCATCGGTGGCGACGACTCGAATTCCAACGCCTCAAAGCTCGCGGAGTTTGCAAAAGCCAACAACGCCCCGCTTTGTGTAGTTGGCGTTCCGAAGACGATTGATGGCGACCTGCGCGGCGAGCACATCGAGACGAGCTTTGGCTTCGACACGGCCAGCAAGGTTTACTCCGACCTCATCGGAAACATCCAGCGCGACGCCATCTCGGCCCGCAAATACTGGCACTTCATCAAGCTCATGGGCCGCTCGGCCTCACACATCGCGCTGGAGTGCGCGCTGCAGACGCATCCGAACATCACGCTCATCTCCGAGGAAGTCGCCGAGCGCGGGCTCACGCTCAAGCAGATCGTCGACCAGATCGCCGAGACCGTCGCCCACCGCGCGGCGAACGGCGAAAAATTCGGCACCGTCCTCATTCCCGAGGGCCTCATCGAATTCGTTCCCGAGATGGGCGCCCTCATCGGCGAGCTGAACGAAGCCCTGGCCCACCACGGCGACGCCTTCAACGCCCTGGAAACACTTCCGCAAAAGCGCGAATTCGTCGCCGCCAAGCTCACCGCAGCCGCCGCCTCGCTCTATCGCAGCCTGCCGGATGACATCGCGAACCAACTCATCCTCGACCGCGATCCCCACGGCAATGTGCAAGTCGCCCGCATCGACACCCAGCGCCTGCTCATCGACCTCGTCGAAGTGCGCCTGAAGGAAATGAAGGCTGCCGGCACTTACAAAGCCAGCTTCTCGCCCCAGCCGCACTATTTCGGCTACGAGGGTCGCTGCGCCGTGCCGTCGAACTTCGATGCCGACTACACCTACACCCTGGGATTCACCGCCGCCCTTCTCCTCCGCGAGGGCCTCACAGGCTACATCTGCTCCGTTCGCGGCCTCACCAAACCCGCCGCTGACTGGCAAGCCGGTGGCATTCCGATGGCCCAGATGATGAATATGGAGCGCCGCCACGGCAAAATGGTGCCCGTCATCAAAAAAGCCCTCGTTGAACTCGGCGGCCCCGCCTTCAAGGAATTTGAAAAACACCGCGCCTCCTGGGCCAAGGAAACCCAATACGCATTCCCCGGCCCGATCCAATACTTCGGCCCCACCGAAGTCTGCGACCGCCCGACCATCACTCTGGAGCTCGAGAGCGGAGCATTTTGAAATGGTATTTCAAAGTTTTTTCAACAAGACGGTTGACCCCACAACACAATTTTGATGTAACGGGCCACTCATTCAGGGAAGGGCGCCGAATTGGAGGAGCTCTTATGCAGTAACTACAATGTATCTCGTTTTAACCCAAAATTAATATGTCAAATTCCAACATGCCAGATGGCGAATTATTTTTAGAAACTATCAACCGATATGTTCCAGAGGTCATTCAAACCATGGCAGGTATCACTGCCACCCCTGGATCGGGAATTTCAAAAGCTCCCCAGCCATCAAGTTTAGTCGGAGTGACTGGATCCATTGGTCTCAGCGGAAAAGTCAGTGGCATAGTTTACACCGCTTTCTCCTATGCCCTTGCACAGAAGGTGGCGGAAAAAATTCTCGGAGGAAGCTCAAGCGAGCAAGAGGTTTCGGATGTCGTTGCTGAACTCACCAACATGATCACGGGAAACCTCAAATCTCAACTCTGCGATATGGGCTATAACTGCAGCCTGAGCATTCCCAGCGTCGTGAGAGGAGATGATATCCAAGTCTCGGCAAAAACCGCTTCTATAAGCGTTAGAAATGAATACACCTTGGAGGGATGCCCTGACCTCTTGGTAGTCCAAGTCTTCGCCGCACTCGAAACCTAACTTTTTAAATACCTATGAGCGCACCTAAAATCTTAAGTGTGGACGATAGCAGAATGATCCATACGCTTATCAATAAAGGCTTTGCACCTTACGATGTCCAAATGTTTTTTGCCAGTAATGGAGCCGAGGGCTTGGAAATGGCCACCAATGAAAAACCTGATGTGATTCTTCTCGATGTCACCATGCCTGTGATGGATGGCGTGGAGTGCCTTGGAAAGCTCAAGGCGGATCCCGCGCTCAAGGACATTCCTGTGATCATGCTCACCGCCGAGGCGGGCAAAGAGAATGTTCTCAAAATCGCCAAAATGGGCGTTCGCGATTATATCGTCAAGCCATTCACCGAGGCAAACGTGGTGGACCGAGTGTCACGGCTGGTGGACCTCAAGCACAAGGGACCAGCGGCAACAGAAGCTTCCTCGGCAGGACCGGGTAAGAAGCAGAAATCGGTGACAGAAGCTCTGAAAATCTTGGTCGTTGATGAGCACCCGGCCATCATCGAGTCCATTGAAAAAGCGGTCTCAAAGCGCGGATGGAAAGTCGTGGGCTGTGCGAGTCCGACCGAGGCTGCCGCAGAAGTCGCCTCGTCGGTGCCAGCTGAAAATACACCCGACATTATTTTGGTTAGCCTCGCCTACCCCAATAAAGCAGCCCTGTCGTTCTACGCCACGGTGCGCTCCAATCCCGCATTGAGCAGAGTGCCAATAATGGGTCTCTGTGTTAAAACGGCAACTTTCGAGCAAAACAATGCGAAAGATACAGGCTTTGTTGGCAGCATCACGAAACCTCTCGATCTGAAAGAGCTTCCAGACCGCTTGATCCGCGCCATGGACTTAGACAACACGCCACTCTTCTGCAGCATGGATGAGAATGCGCTCGTTATTTCCCTGCCAGAGGATTTGAGCGAGATCGGGTCCCTGGACCTTGTTCGCTACTCCCGCGCCAGACTTTCTGGTCTCGTTAACTCAGGGCACGACAAACTTATCCTGGATCTGACAGGGGTGAAAAAATTTGAAATCCCGCTGCTCCGAGCTATCGCATGCATCCTTATCGAAGCAAAAGCTTTAGATATCGATTGGCGCATTGTGGGATCGGACGATGATATCTTCACTCTGCCCACACTGATTGCAAGCAACCAAAAAGTAGCTGCCTTCAAAGATATTAAGAATCCATTTGAAGGGCAGACCACACTCGATATTCATCCGGATCGAGCGGCCGCAAAAAAAACGTTTTAACGATTAAGACTTACCACACTTAAAAGTGAATCTTAGCCTTGCAAAATCAGGACCGTCATCCAGAGAATCGCAGTGGCTGGGATTCACTTCCTGCGGCCGGCAATATGCCTGTGACCTTCTCTGGGTCAAGGAAGTCCTGCGATGCCCATCCGTCACGCCTGTCAAACTGGCATCATCCTATATTCGCGGCGTGGTGCACTTGCGAGGCCAGATTTTAACGGCTCTCGACCTGGAGGAACGCCTCGGCCACCCCATCTTGGAAACCCGCCCCTCGAGCCGCTGCATCGTTTTTAAGACAACAAACGACCTGGTGCGCCTTCCCCATCCCCCAGAGGATCATGAATTGGCGGACTCTGATCCTACAGGCCTGCTTGTCGATGCCATTGGTGATATTTTACCGCCCGAAACAAAGGTTCTGCCGCCTCCCCCCGAGGCACTCAGCGGCTTGGACACCCGTTTCATCGCTGGAGTCATCAGCTCGCAAGACAACCTCATCACGGTGCTCCAAATCGGTAATCTTGTGTCCATGTCCGAGCTTAAGAAAAACCATTCGGCATGAAGACGAAGAACCAAAAAGGCATCTTCAAGATCACACCTGGTCTTGAGTTGAACGCCTCGACCGCCGCCAAAGCCGCACCACAGCTTCAAAAGGCACTCGAAAAGGCGGATGGCGCCAAGTCTGTTGAGATTGACCTTTCAGAGACCTCCAGCTTCGACTCGGGAACAATCAAGCTTCTTCTGGCCCTCGCTCAAGACTGCCAGAACCGCGGACTTACCCTTAAAATCCAAGCCTCGCGGGAGGCGAAACAATTTCTGAGTTTATTCAACCTTCAACGCCGCATGTCCATCATCACCCAGGAGGATTCTGAATGAGTGCAGATCAGGAAATGCTCGACCTGTTTGTCCAAGAGTCCAGCGAGCACTTGCAGACCCTTGAAACGGATTTGATGGCCCTTGAGTCGAATGCAACAGACAATGCCTTGTTGAACAGCATTTTTAGATCTGTTCACAGCCTCAAGGGTGGAGCCGGCTTTTTTGGCTTCGACCCCATCGTCAAGCTGGCCCATGTGATGGAGAGCGTTATGTCACTGTTGCGAGATGCCATTCTTAAGGCCGATCAACCGATGATCAGCCTGCTCATTTCGACCTCGGATAAACTCAATCTCATGCTGGTTAATCCGGAACGGGCTATAGAAATTGCCTGTGAAGGTGAAATTGCTGGGCTACAAGCCATTCTGGATGGCACTTCCTCGGGGGCGAACCCACCTGCCGCACAAAAAGCCGAACCACCGGCCCCGAAAAATCCTGAAAAAAAATCGGATTCTGTCCTTAAAGAGAAACTGGCGGGATTTGAATTCCATCCATCCGATCTTTTGGATGGGCTGAAGCACGGCCAAAACTTCTACATCGTTCAAGCGGGATTGGAAAAAGAGATAGAATCTCAATCCCAGACGCTTGAGCATTTTATATCAGAGTTAACATCCTTAGGCACGCTCATAGCCGCAGATGTCTCGCTACCAGAAGGGGTGACTCTTTCCGAATGTGCAGGCGTAGATGTCTCCTGCCGCCTCTTTTTTGCAACAGCTCTGGAGCCATTTATCATGTGCGGAGCACTGGGCCTCGCCGATGAAAACATCCAGCAGATCGACTCTGCCAAACTGGGCGAATGGGTGAAAACAGCTCCGGCTCAAAAAGCTGTTCCTATCGTGCAGGAGCCACAAGAGATTGAGGAAACGCCTCCAGAGCCTGTCGTATCTCAGAGCATCGTGCCGACCTCGCCGACGGTCTCAGCCATCGCGACTCAATCTGCGGAGCCCAAAGCCACCCAGATTGATCCCAAGCCCGTTGCAGCCGCCAGACGCAAACCCGAGGAGACCATTCGCATCAGTGTCGGCCTTCTCGACTCGCTCATGAACCTGGCCGGCGAAATGGTTCTCGGGCGCAACCGACTTCTTCGGATAGCCGGGCGCTCAGATAATGGCCCTCATAATTCCCAGATGCAATCCGTGGTGCAGGAGATCAGCTCGGTGACTTCCAATCTGCAGGATACGATCATGCGAGCCCGCCTGCAGCCAGTGGGTGGCCTTTTTGGGAAATTCACACGCATCGTGCGGGATCTCAGCCACAAGCTGAACAAGGAAATCCAGCTCGAGATCTCAGGGGACGACGTGGAACTCGACCGCACGCTTCTGGAAGGCCTCTCGGATCCCCTCACCCACCTTGTGAGGAACAGCGTCGATCACGGCATCGAGGCCCCGGCAGATCGCATAGCCAAAGGCAAAACCTCGTGCGGCACCATTCGTCTCTCAGCCGCGCACCTCGCCGGTCGCGTCCAAATCGAGGTCCTCGACGATGGCGGAGGCATGGATCCCGAGCGCCTCAAAGCAAAAGCTGTCGAAAAAGGGATTCTCACCCTCGATCAAGCCGCCCGCATGACGGACTCCGATGCCCTCCAACTGATCTTCGCCGCCGGTTTTTCAACGGCTGCGGCCGTGAGCGACATCTCAGGCCGAGGCGTTGGCATGGATGTGGTGAAAACCAACATCGAGAAACTCGGTGGCCATGTGGAACTTGACAGCCGCTTGGGCCAAGGCACCCGCATCATTATTCGCCTCCCTCTCACACTGGCGATTGTTCCAGCACTGATCGTTGGCTGCCGGGGCACAAACTACGCACTGCCTCAGATCAATGTGGATGAAATTGTCCACCCTGGAGAGGAATACCCGCTCAAATCCCTGGGCGGCGCACGCGTTCTTGAGCTGCGAGGCCAACTCCTTCCCGTCGTTGATCTTTCGGATCTTTTGGGTCACCCTCCCAAGGAGAATACCAAACAAGAAAACTTCGTGGTCGTTCTGAGATTAGACCATGTCTCCTACGGCCTGATTGTTAATGAAATTATCAGCAACGAGGAAATCGTGGTCAAGCCTCTCGGCCGCCATCTTCGCTCCGTTCCTTATTATACGGGGGCCACGATATTAGGTCAGGGAGAAATAGCCATCATTCTGGACCCGAATTCCATAGCTCAAGGCAGGATTTCCGCCTCTCAATTGGCTCTCAACGCCTCGAAATCAAGCGAAGCCGCTCTTTCCGAATCCACTTCCGAGCGCGTGCTTATTTTTCAGGAAACCGATGGCGAATTCCTTGCCATCCACCTCAAAAAGGTCATGCGCGTCGAATCCGTCAAGGCCTCCGACATCGAGCGCATCGGCTCGATGGATTGCCTTCGCAAAAATCACAACTCCACGCTGCGATTGGTCCAACTCTCGGATCTTCTTCCCATCAAGCCACAGACCCAACGCGCGGAGCAATTTTTCCTTATCGTGCCACGGCCACCATTCGATGGAATAAGCCTCGTCGCCTCCCGCATCGTCGACTCCGCCGACCTTACAGAAGATCAAATCGATAAGACCACCTTCAAGGCCAGAGGGCTCAAAGGCAGCGCAGTTCTCTCAGATCGCCTTTCACTCGTTCTCGACTTCGACGCCATCGCCGAAATGCTCAACGCTGGCGGAGACGAAACATCCGTATTCGCACAAGGCCATTTCATGCTCACGGCCAACTCACAACAACCGGCCCAGAACCACATAACCCAACTTCAAAAAAATAAAGAACAACCAGCTCTCACTCAATAAAATACCATGAAAATCAACCTCTCCACACGACTCGTCATCAGTATGGCAATAGGTGGCCTCATTCCTGTGATGGCTCTGACCATCTTTGGCCTCAACTCCGCCAACCGCATCGCTGATTTTTCAAAGAAGCAACTCATGGCTCACGCCGATGCCTGCGTGGAAGTGATCGAGCGAAATCTCTTTGAGCGCTATGGTGATGTGCAGGCCTTTGCCTCCAACCCCGCAGCCCAAGAATTCCTCACCAGCGAGGACAAGGATAACACCTCACTCACCGCTGCCATCAATACCTATGTGAAACTTTATGGTTGCTACCCGATCAGCATGATCGTGGATGCGAGTGGTAAAGTAGTCGCTGTCAACTCCATGGATGCCTTGGGAAAACCGATCGACTCCAACTACCTCTTGGGTAAAGATTTTTCCACAGCAGATTGGTTTGTGAATGCGAAACAAGGCCGCTTCACGGCATCGGATACCCTCACAGGCACCGTGGTAGGCCAACCGAGTCATGACGTGGATGCGAATAAACTCCTCGGGGCTGATTTTGAAACGATCAGCTTCGCCGCCCCGATCCTCGGAAAAAATGGTGAGTTTCTTGGCGTTTGGAAAAATCTCGCAGATGTGGCTTTTGTCGATAATATTTTGAAAAAACCTTATCTGCAGCTGAAAGAGAGCGGCATCCTTTCAACCGAAACCGCACTCATCGACAAAGAGGGACGCGTGATCGCAAAGCTCGATCCTTCAGCCACTGGAAGTGAGGAGTTTGTCACCGACTCAAGAGTCATTTTAACCGAAAACCTCATCACCAAGGGAAGAGTAGCTGCTAAAGAAATTGCCACCAAGGAGACTTGTTTGGGCCGGGAGTTTGATGACCACCACAAAGAGTGGACAGCATACGGTGCGGCAAAAACCAAAGGCGTTTTAGGGTATCCCAATGCGAATTGGTCAGTGCTCATCAGCGTTCACGAGCAGGAATTGCTGAAGAATGTCATGGAAATCACATGGGCCATATCGGCTTGCGCGATCGTTTTCATGTTTGGTGCCGCAGTGGTCATCGGTCGCTCTATAAGCAAACCCGTCGTCGTGTGCGCCCAAGCCGTGAAAAAACTGGCCGAGGGCGACCTGAGTGGTAGCGTGAAACTCAAGCGCTCGGACGAAGTCGGTGTCCTGGCCGACTCGATCGATACTTGTATCGAGAATCTGCGTAAAATGGTTCAAGAAATCACGCATACATCCGAAGCGCTGACAGAATCCGCTTCGATCCTTACCGAGACCGCCAATTCCCAAGCGGCAGGCGCAGAACAAACCAATGTTCAAGCTCATACAGTGGCCGCTGCAGGAGAAGAACTTGCAATCAATTCCAAATCCATGACAGCATCCGCCGGTGAGATCAGCCAAGCTGCTACGACCGTAGCTGCGGCCGTCGAAGAAATGTCCTCATCCATCCAAGAGGTTGCTCGCAACTGCACCCAGGAATCTGAAATCGCCCGCAAAGCGGATTCGCAAGCCCGCCAAACACGCGAGCTTATGCTCAAGCTCGACGAGTCCGCACGACAGATCGGCAAAATCGTGGAACTCATCAACCAAATCGCCGAGCAAACAAACCTCCTGGCGCTCAATGCGACTATCGAAGCCGCCAGCGCCGGTGAAGCCGGTCGTGGATTCGCCGTTGTGGCCAACGAAGTTAAGGAACTCGCCCGCCAATCCGCATCGGCGACACAAGATATCCGACTTCAAGTCAGTCTTATTCAGGAAAATACCTCGAATTCTATGGAAGCGATTGATGATGTGGCCAAGGTCATCGAACAAGTCAGCCAGATCGCTTCCAGCATCGCGGCAGCTGTCGAAGAACAATCCGCCACCACATCGGAAATCGTTCGCTCGCTGCACAATGTCACATCCTCCACGAAGAGCCTGTCCGAAAATGTGAAGAACGCCTCTGCCGGCGCGGATGAAGTCTCACGCAATATCAACGGCGTCTCCCAAGCCGCCAGCGAATCCGCCAAAGGAGCCTCGCGTATCAGCTCCAGCGCAGGAGAGCTGAGCCACCTTGCCGGGTCCCTCGGCCAACTCGTCAATCGCTTCAAGTTGTAACCCCGCCCTTGTTTCATGCGAATTCTCGTCGTTGACGATTCAGCACTTTATCGGAAACTCCTCTCGGACGCTGCTTCAAGCGTTCCGGGAGCGGAAACCGTAGCTGTCTCAAGCGGCGAGCTGGCGCTCAAGCGTCTCGAGTCCGAAAAATTCGACCTTGTTCTGCTGGACGTTTTCATGGAGCAGATGAGCGGACCGCAAACGCTCGAGAAGATTAAGCAATCCCACCCCGGTTTGTCCGTGGTCATGGTGAGCGGTGCCACTGGCCGGGATGCGGAAATCACGATCAGCTGCCTGTCTCACGGGGCGATGGATTTCATTCCAAAACCATCAGGCTCTTCATTTGAGTCTGGAATGGAGTCTCTTCAAGCAGATATTCGAAAGGTGGCGACATTGGCGCGCCTTCGGTGCGCATCCGCTTCTGCCTTGCAAGCTGCCCCCGAGCTAAGCGCCCCAACGACAACAGCACCGATCAAGCGCCTCCAACCACCCCCATTTCCCGAATTGGTTCTCATCGGCGTCTCAACTGGCGGGCCAAATGCCCTTTCCACGATTTTGCCAATCATTTCGGCCAAGCTTCCGGTTCCCATCCTGCTGGTGCAACACATGCCTGCCACTTTCACCAAGTCCTTGGCCGAGCAGTTGGACAAAATCAGCGGACTCTCCATCAAAGAGGCTTCAAACGGCGATATTCCCATGCCAGGGGAGGTGCTCATAGCCCCGGGAGGTTTCCACTTGGAGATCTTTCGCAACGATGCAGAAAAAATTCAAACCCGCCTCACCAGTTCACCCCCTATGCAGTCTTGCCGCCCTTCGGTGGATGTGCTTTTCACTTCTGCTACCAAATGCAAACTGCGCGGCGCTATTGCCATTATTCTCACAGGGATGGGCTCTGATGGAGCAGATGGCGTAGCAACCTTGCAACAGACATTGCCAACATGGTGCATCGCTCAAGATGCAGCAACATGCACAGTTTACGGAATGCCTCAGGCCATTGCGCAGAGGCATTTAAGCAACGAAATCTTGCCACTTCAAGAAATCGGGCCCCGCATTAATAAACTTTTCAGGCTTTAATAAACAAGGGCAATAAATCTCAGGGAATATGTTTGATTTCTCTAAAAACCCAAACGATTTGGCAATTCTCTCGCAATATGTTGCGCAAGCCTGCTGCATTCACCTCGGCGAGGAAAAACGCTACCTCTTCGAGGCGCGACTTGGCAAAATCATCGCCGAAAGCGGAGCCGTGGATATCCCGGAGTTCATACGCATGGCGAAAGCGGAGGCGACGGGACGCCTGCGCGATAAAATCATCGACTCCATGACAACCCACGAGACCTACTGGTTTCGCGACACGCGACCATGGGAATCACTGGAAAATGGGATTCTTCCAGAATTAGGTAAACTACTTCAGACCGGTAAAAAATCGCGCATTCGTATCCTCAGCGCTGCCTGCTCCACCGGCCAAGAGCCCTACTCCATCGCCCTCCTCCTCCATAAACTGAAGGCCGCTGGCATCTTGGGAGGCGCGAACCTCTCTTCGTTTGAAATTACTGGCTTCGATATCTCCCCAGGAACGCTTTTTTTGGCATCTGCTGGACGCTACAGCCAACTCGAAATCTCACGCGGCCTCCCAGATTATTGGAAGACCAACTTCTTTGAGTCCACTCCAGGAAATACTTGGACATTGAAGCCTGAGATTCGATCGATGGTGACATTCAAAAAAAGAAACCTCCAAGACGATTTCTCGATTCTCGGCCTCTTCGATTTAGTGCTTTGCAGGAATGTCGCCATTTACTTCGAGGAGGATTTTAAAAAAGACCTCTTCACTCGACTCGCGCAGGTTATTTTACCTAATGGACACCTCATGCTTGGTGGAACAGAATCCCTCTTCACGCACCAGCATCTCTACTCAGCGGAAAATGTAGCCGGATCCTTTTTTTACAGAAGGAAATAAAGATGAACTCAATAATAAAATCCTAAGACTTATGGCAACTCAACAAACCCAACCTTCCGACTCGGCAAAAACTGATTCCTTCGATAAGTGGATCGAAAACATCCGCCACCTCTCCAAGAGCATCTCCAGCAAGATGAACAACTCACTGAGACAAATCGACGACATCAATATGCGCGTTCGACTGTTGTCCTTCAACGCTCAGATTCAAGCCGCCAAAGCTGGTGACGCAGGGCGCACCTTCGCCGTGGTCGCCAATGAAATCGGAAACCTCTCCACCAACACCGCACAAGTCGCGGAGGGTCTTGCAGAGGAAACCAAGCACGACATCGCTCAACTCTCCGAAATCAGCGACCGCTTGGACTCTGTCGTGCGCGGTGGGCGACTTGTTGATCTCGCTCTCACAAACATCGACCTCATCGACCGCAACCTCTACGAGCGCTCCTGCGATGTCCGCTGGTGGGCCACCGATGCGAGTGCGGTCAATGCCCTCTCATTCCCTGGCACCGACTCATCCCGCCACGCCTGTGAACGCTTGGGAGTCATCCTGAACGCCTACACCGTTTATTACGACATCGTTTTGTGTGATCTCAACGGAACTGTGATAGCAAACGGCCGCTCAGCAAAATACAAATCCATCGGCATGAATGTGGCGGCCAACGAGTGGTTCCGCAAAGCTCGCACCTCTGCAAGCGGTGATGATTTTGGCTTCGAAACTGTCCATGCCTCCCCATTGGTCCAAGGACAGCACATTCTGGCCTACTCCTGCGGAGTCCGGCGTGACGGACAGCCCAATGGAGAATTGATCGGCGTTCTGGGTATTCTCTTCAACTGGGAAGCGCTCGCCCAGACAATCGTCCACCGCACGCCCCTGTCCAAATCCGAAAAAGAAGTCTCGAGAGTTTGCATCGTAGATTCTTCCGGAACAATCTTGGCCGACTCAAAAAATGCCATTCTGAAAGACCGGGTGAATATTTCACACCTCGAATCTTTCATCCTCCAAGGAAAGGGCTTCACCATCGCTGAAGACCACGGCACTCCTACCCTCTTCGCGGTGGCGACCTCTCCCGGATATGAGACTTATTCGACCGGTTGGCATTCGCTCATTATCCAGACTTTGGGAACTTAGTTGGATTCAATGATTATGATATTGCTTGTTATTTTGGAATCCTACATTTTGGGAGCGCCCCTGAACTATGAAAGTCTTAGCTGTTGATGACTCCATGCTTATTCGCCGTATCGTGGCCTCTGCCGCATCGGTTATAGGTGCAGAATGCATTCCCGCAGGGGATGGTCACATAGGCCTTGGCGCCCTGGAAGCCGACCCCGGCGGATTCTCCCTCGTCTGCCTCGACTGGAACATGCCGAACATGAATGGGCTCGAATTTCTCACGCGCATCCGCGCCGACGAACGATGGAAATCCCTCCCCGTGCTCATGCTCACCACGGAAGGCAGCCGCGACGCCATCATTACAGCCATCAAAGCCGGAGCCACGGCCTACATGACGAAGCCGTTTTTCGAAAAAGACCTCACAACTAAAATGCTCGACTGCCTCGGCATGGGCTTCGAGTAGCATCCTCGAAAATGAAACGCTCACTTGTCACAATCCTTCTCGCGGTCGCGCTCTGCCAGACCGCACTGGCTGAGGGGCCTCCGACCATCGATGCGCTGAAGACCAAGAAACTTTTCGCATCCATCGAAAAAGATGTCGTCGTGCGCGGCAAGGTGCTCACGGTGGGCAAAAGCGATGCCGACAAAATCCGGTTTCTGGATTTTACCACCGACAGCGAGCGAGGATTCGTGGCAGCCATTTTTCCCGCTGCCTACAAGGACATCGGTGATCTCGAAAAATACAAAGGCCAACGCGTGGAAGTGCGCGGGGTTCTCGAGGCCTACAAAGCCAAGACACAAATCAAGGTCACCAAGGCATCCCAGTTGACGATTCTGCCGGAAAAATAGGGCTCAAGGCATGCTGCTCGTCAGCATCTCGACTTCCACGGGAGTGAGTTCGCGCCAACTTCCGCAGGCCAGATCGCCGAGGCGGAACCCGCCGATTGCCACGCGGATCAGACGCAGCGTGGGATGCCCCACCGCAGCCGTCATGCGCCGCACCTGCCTGTTACGCCCCTCGCGCAGCCGCAACTCGATCCAGACATCCTGCACATTTTTGCGAAAGCGGACGGGCGGATCGCGCGGCGGAAATTCGGGCTGCGGATCCAAAAGCCGCGCCCCTGCGGGCATGGTGGGTTTGCCATCCAGAACGACGCCATCGCAAAGCTGCCGCAGAGCTGATTCGTCAGGCAAGCGCTCGACAAGAGCGTGGTAGGTTTTTTCCACATGGCTGGCGGGCGAGAGGAGACGCGCATTCCAACGCGCTTCGTCGGAGAGCAAGAGCAAGCCCTCGGAGTCGGCATCCAAGCGACCGATGGGATACACCCCCTTGGGAAATCCAAACTCCGCCAGCGGGCGGTTCGCGCTGCCATCCGGCGTGAACTGCGAGAGCACGCCGTAGGGTTTGTGGAAGGCGAGGATCAAAGAATCTTGAGGCGCGTGAGGTCTTGGGAATCCACAACTCCGATGGGGCGGCGGCCCTCGTCGACCACCACGAGGTCGTCGATGCGGTGCCGCTCGAGGATTTGAAGCGCCTCGGCGGCGAGCTTGTCGCCATCGATCATCACAGGACGCAGGCTCATGAAATCCCCCACCGGTGCGGTGCCGATGCCGGGGTTGCCGGGAAAATGCCTCGCGAAGTCGCCGTGCGTGAAGATGCCGGCGAGCGTGCCGTCGGGATGCGTGACTACTGCGGCGCCGGCCCGCTTGGATGTCATGGCCTGGATGGCCTCCACGATGGGCGTGGAGGGCGAAATCACCGCCATCTCCGCAAGCGGCCGCATGATTTGGTTGACTCGCAACAATAACGAACGCCCGAGGCTGCCGCCGGGGTGGAACTTGGCGAAATCCTCTTTTTGAAATCCCCGGCTCTCGAGCAGCACCATCGCCAAGGCATCGCCGAGGACCAGCATGGCAGTCGTGCTCGAAGTGGGGGCGAGGTTCAGTGGACACGCCTCCTGCGTCACAGAGACATCCAGCACGACCTGCGCCGCCTTCGCGAGGGAGGAGTTTATATCCCCGGTAATGGCAATGATTGGGAGGCCGAAGCGGACGATGGCTGGCAGCACGGCCAACAATTCTGGCGTCTCACCGCTGTAGCTGAGCGCAAGCACGATATCTCCGTCGGCCACTATGCCGAGGTCGCCGTGTAGAGCGTTCAGCGAATTCAGCACGACCGCCGTGCTGCCCGTGCTCGTCAGCGTGGCAGCGATTTTTTCGCCGATGTGACCAGATTTGCCGACACCCAGAACGACGACTTTGTTTCTCTGCTCCACGGCCGCCTTGATGAGGTCCACCGCAGCCACAAACTGGCCGTCCAAGCGGGCGGCTGTGGCTTCCACCTCGGAAAGTTCGATCTCGAAAACACGCTTGGCCAGCTTGAGATAATCCATTTCTGGATCATGCAAAACCACACTCCGCCGCGCAAGGGCGCAGGCTAAAAGACATCGAGTTCGTCCAACCCGTCGAGCACGATTTGCGACCAGGTTTCAAAGGTATCGCGCCTGGCCAGCAGCTCGGCGCGCGTCGCAAAGCCCAACTCGGCGATCGCCTTTTCCCCGGCGCTCACGCTGTCATTTTCCAGATCGACAATATGCACGACCCCCAGATGCACCCGCCCGACCTCGCTGGAGTCGTCGTTGAGAAGCGCCACCGCCCGCTCGGTGAAGCCCCCGCCGAGCCGCAACTCCTCACCGATCTCCCGCCGCACGGCATTGTGGTAGGTCGATTGATCGAAGTGCGAGAGGCTTTCATCCGAGTCGTTCACATGACCACCGATGCCGATCGAGGATTTTGCCACCAGCCGCTTCTCGCCGGATTTCGCACCGCGCGTGTAATACAGGATGCGCCCGCCATGGCGGAAGACCGCGTAAGGGATGATCTGCTTGAGCGTGGGATCCTCCTCCGCTGCCCCGCGGGGAACGAAGAAGTTGTTCTCCTTTTTCATGAAGGCGGGAAGGTAGTCATCCACCCTCCGGCACAGGCCCTGAAAGCTCCCCAAGCTGTCGAAAAATTCCCTCTTAACCACCAATATTTGCTCCTCGATGTTGCTCATGGCCGGAGACATTGCCGCGAGTGCCCGAACCCGCAAGGGAAAACTTCGCCCCCCTGCACGCAGGCCTCATTTTGTTCCCCTTGCATGAGTAGGGTGTTTTCTGTGACAACAGAGAGGATGACAGAAGAACTCGCCCAAGCCGTTGAGAGCGGCAACCTCGATAAGAAAACCGCCGACAAGCTCGCCCGCCTCACGCCCGAATCCTACTGCACTCACAAGAGTTGGGGATTTGGACGTGTCGCGGAATGGAACCTTCCTGTCGGCCAAGTCACGATTGATTTCAAAACCAAGAAAAGTCACCCCATGCAGGCCGTGTATGCGGCGGAAACGCTCACGCCGATCCCCGATGACCACATTCTTGCGCAGCGTGAAACGAATCCAGAAAGCGTTCGTGAGCTTGCAAAATCCGATTCCTCCGCGCTGGTCAAAAAAGTCCTTTCCGACTTCGGCGGGAAAGCCACAAGCGACCAGATCGGATACGCTCTGAGCCCGGGCGTTTTTGACGCTGCAGGTTTCAAGCGCTGGTGGGATTCCGCTCGCAAAAAACTCAAGTCCGACGGCCAGTTTGGGATGCCAGCTAAAAAGACCGACCCCTATGTGCTTCTCGAAACACCGGTGAATTCGGGAACACGCCTACTGGATGGATTCCGTAACGCCCGCCACACGCGCGACCAAGTGGTCGCCCTTGAGGAAATTTCAAAGTCCCTCGACGATCTCACGGGTAGCCAAGATGAGCTCCAAGCCGTCATCACACTCATCGAGGAGGCCGCCCAGCGCGCACGCCGAATCAGCCCCGCGGCGGCCATCGAAATCCTGATCGCCAGAGATGACCTCATGCAGAAATTTCCGCAGCTCCAGGGCGGAGCCGAGTCTCCGACTATCGCAAATATCATCGCCTCGGAACCCGGGAAGCTCGGGCAGATTCTTGAGTCCATCCCCGGCTCGAAGGAAAAGCGCGTGCTCGAAGCCCTCGAACCCGCCTATGGCGAAGAGTGGGGCGACAAGGCCATCGCACTCCTTCCATCCGCAGGCGCCCGCTTGATCTCGGACATCTGCCGCTTGTTTGAGAGACACAACCGCAAGGAACAGTTCCAAGCCACTGTGGAAAAATGGATCAGCGAGCGCTCGATTTCTTCCGAGATGCTCATCTGGCTCTGCAAGGAGCGCGACAAGCGCTTCCCCGCCCTCTTCAACGCCGAGCTTCTGGCTGCCGTCTTCAGCGCCCTCGAGGCCGACCTCCTCGCTGAAAAACGCACCTCGCGTCTCAAAGACCTCCTCATCGACGACAGCGAACTCGTCGGCGACCTTCTCATCGGAGCCAGCCGCGATGTCGTTCGCGACTCGATGCGCAAACTCATGCTCACCCCGGCCATCGAAGATCTCTCAAAACGCTCGCTCATGGCCCGCATCGTCAAGCTCTACCCAGACACCCAGAGCATGATCACCGGCGCCCATCAGGAAGATGAGAAGGCCGACAACCTCGTCGTCTCGTGGGCCAGCCTGGAAAAACGAAAGGCCGAACTCGACAACCTCATCACCAAGGAAATTCCTCAAAACCTCCGCGACATCAATATCGCAAAGGAACAAGGCGACCTGCGCGAAAACGCCGGCTTCAAGGCCGCCAAGGAGCACCAGCGTGTCCTCCAGCGCCGCCGCGCCGAGATGGAACACGATCTGGTGATCGCTCGTGGGACAAACTTCGAAAATCCTTCCACGGCTACTGTTTCCATCGGAACAATCGTTTTGCTCAAAGGCGAAGACGGATCCACAGAGACCTTCACGATCCTCGGCGCATGGGATAGTGCCCCCGACCTCGCTGTCGTTTCCTACAAAGCCGGTGTAGGCCAAGCACTCCTCGGAGCGGCCAAGGGGACCACGGTCGAACTTCCTGCCGAAAACGGCACACGCAAAGCAACCGTCGAATCGATTGTGGCCTTCACCGACATCGATCTCTTGGTATCAAAAATCCATATCATTCCCGCAGAAATGGCCATCGCTGGCTGAGGTCGTCTCCTACAAAGAAGAATAACGGATGCCACCAACGGAAGGCATTCGTTATGGCTGCTTTTAGAGCGCGCCGCAGTGTTGCAAACGCAACTCTCACGGTGCATCGTCCGCACCCATGCCCAACGCACAAGAATTGCCACTCGGCCATTTCTTCCTCCAACTTGGTGTCATCCTGCTGGCGTCCCGGGTTTGCTCGATAGCAATGCGGCAGATCGGGCAGCCGGCGATCATCGGCGAAATGATTGCGGGGATTTTGCTGGGTCCCTCGCTGCTGGGCGCGCTGGCACCAGGCGTGGCGGGGTATCTTTTTCCGGCAGCCTCGAAAGCGATTCTCTTCGATGTGGCGCAACTCGGGCTTGCGCTCTACATGTTTGTCGTGGGCTTGGAATTCCGTGCGGATCTGCTGCGGGCACGACTCCGCTCCGCCGCCTCGATTTCCTTTGCTGGCATGGCGGCGCCGTTTGCACTCGGTGCGCTGCTCTCGCTGTGGATCGGAAAGCAGGGAGGCTTTTACGGCGAGGGCATCTCGCAGGGGCTGGGCATGGTTTTTACAGGAGCGGCCATGTGCGTCACGGCCTTCCCCATGCTGGCGAGGATCATCAAGGAGCGGGGATTGGCGGGAACGCCGGCGGGAACTCTGGCACTTGCGAGTGGCAGCTTGGATGACGCGGCAGCCTGGATTCTTCTGGCGGGAGTCATCGCCTCGGTGAAGGGAAATGTGCTACTCGTGCTTTGGACACTCGGTGGCACAGTCGCTTATTTAGCGTTCTGCCGTTTCGCTGTGCCTCGTTTTTTTCAAAAAGCGCCGCAAAAAGAAGCCGAGTTTACTCGTGGGATGACGATCCTGCTGCTGCTGTTGGTTATGGGTTCATGGTTCACCGATCAGATCGGCCTCTATGCGGTGTTCGGAGCCTTTATTCTTGGTGTCTGTGTGCCACGCGGAGTTCTCGCAGAGCATGGCATCCGCAAAATCGGGCCGCTCACGACGCTGCTTCTGCTGCCGGTTTTTTTCACCTACTCGGGATTGAACACACGCCTCGATCTTCTGAATTCGGCGGCGGATTGGCTGCTGGCCGGAGCCGTGGTGCTCGCGGCTGTGGCGGGTAAGATGGGTGCCTGTTACCTCGCCGCGCGTTGGTGTGGAGAATCCCACAGCGACTCGCTCACCGTGGCTTCCCTCATGAATGCCAGAGGCCTCATGGAACTTATACTCCTGAATATCGGCCTTCAGGCGGGAATCATAACCCCTCGATTTTTTACCATGATGGTTGTGATGGCAGTCGTAACAACCCTCATGACAGCCCCGCTCTTCGAGTTTGCCCGGCGGAGGTCGCCCGCAGGCTGAATTACCGCTCGATTTTTTCGATCACGACCAATTCTCCGCCGAAAGGTGTTTTGCCCCAGAGAGGAGTCACTCCGATACCAAGTCCGCGCTCCTTAAAGAATGAAACCAACTCTTGGCGTCGGGGAAAATTCACATCGCCCCCGTTGATCCAGCCTGTGGCACGAGTCCACCATTCTTCAACCAAGGTGGCGAGGTAACGCCAGCCCGAGTCCTTGAAGGTGGTGCGAAGAAGAATGAGGGAACCCGATTCCGCCGCCTTGGCCAGGCGCTCAAGCATGAGCTTCTGATCCACTGGGGAGAGGTAGTGGAGAACATCAAACATGCAAACCGTCGTGCCCGCGGGGATTTCGACGGATAGGGCATCACGAACCTCGAAGCCCAGTTCCTCGAAGCCAAAATGCCGCATGGCCTCCTTGCCGAGATTGACCTTCCATGCGCTGGTGTCGAAACCCCGATAGCGCTCGGTAAGGCCGGCCCCGCGCATGGATATGCCCAGAAGGCCCAATCCACAGCCAATATCCCAGACGGGCTGCCGACGAATGCTGATAAATTTCCAAGCCGTCTTGAAAACAGGGTCCGAGGCGACTTTTCCCGCGACATATCCGCGCAGCCACTTGGAGCGGCCATAGGCACGGGATATCTGAAATGCGGAAAAAGAATCTGGCATTTGCTCGGTTGGACTAAATTTCCTTCAATACTTGAGCGTAGATGCTCGGGGCAACAGAATCTTCCTCTCCTGGCAAGATGGTTTTCTGCTCCGAAAGCACCATCACAGAGGCCGCGAGACCCGCAGCCTGTCCCGTTGCGAAGCAGGTCCCCACCACACGCATGGCGCCTTGGACTCCATACTCGGTGGAAATACAACGACCCGCCATGAGGAGATTCGAAAAATCTTTCGCGATGAGTGAACGCAGCGGTATGTCGGTAGGGCCGCCCCGAAATTCGCTGGCCACATTCCGCATGGATTCTCCCGCCCCAGAGGACCAAGAGGAACAGCAAACGGCATCTGAAAAACGCACGCCCTTGGCGATGTCATCGACCGTGAAACAATACCTTCCAGCGACCCGGCGGCTCACTCTCGGCGGAGGCATGGCAGGCACCATACTGACACGGCACTTTCCAAAGCCTTCGACAACGGAGCGAAGATACGCCTGAAGTTCCAATGCCAGATTGCCGCCAAGAATCTGAATGCGGGTGAGGCTTTCCGGATTCAGAGCGCTGTAGTGGTCGCCCTCCGAATCGAAGTTGATTGGCAGCGGAGGCGTGTTGGGCAGGGGCGCAAGATGCATCACCGCAAAAGCGAGTTGGGGATTTAGGAGACCCGAGTGGATGCCTTCGACGACCTTCGAGGAGAGTGCGAGGCGTCCACGCTGATCTGCAAATCCCAGCGGAACATCGCCGATTTCAAAGATAAAAGCCGTGCGTCCGCATCGCGGAGGAAGATCCGGTGCCATCTCCGCGCCAGCGAGAAAAGCCAACTCGGCATCGCGCGTGGCATCGATAAACACCGATCCGCCGAGAGCGCCCTCACACCCAGCAATTTCGATGGATACGATTTGCCCGTCAACCACCGTGACTTCTTCAATGTCCGAATCGAGGGCAACCGTGAGGTTCGTTTCCCGCGAGCACAGGTCCGCGCAGAGGTCGGAAAAATCCGCCGGCTTGCGCAGAAGAATATCTTGGCGGCCAGCACGCACGGGGCCGCATCCCCCTCCGCGCTTGATCAAGCGCTGCGCAAACTCCATCGAAAAACCACCGTTCGCAGGCCGCGGAATCACATCCGGGCTTGTGCGGTAAAACCCGCTCATGCTGTGCACAAGCAGATCCCCCGAGTTTCCACCCAAAACCGGGCGCCTCGCGACGAGGAGAGTTCGGTGTCCCGACCTCGCGAGCGTGATTGCGGAGGCGACACCTGCCGTTCCCGCGCCGACGACGATCGCATCGAAATGTTGATTGCCAGGCAGTGGGGGGAGGGCGTTTTCCAAAGCAGGTGTGAGGTTGTTCTGGTGCAAGGAGAGAATCTTGGACAAACATGCGAGCGATGGCAATCAATAGGCTCGCTTCTGCGGAAATTTCGGCACCTGAGCCAATGCGCCGCTCCACAAGCATGCTTGCGGCCGACTTTGCACGATTGAATGCCGCCTACATGTTATATCTCGCCAGCGCGACTTGGCTCGCCGCCATGGTGATCCTCACAGCCCCCAACCGAAGAGGCGGCCAATCGAGCTTCCGGGCGAGGGAACTCATCAGCCGCCACAGCACAGGATATCTGGCCCGTCTCGAGCGCATGGGCTGCATCGAATGCGAATACGTAGGGTTTGACGACTCCTCGAAATGGCAAGGCTCGCTGCTTTGTGCCAACCATCCTTCGATTTTCGATGCACTTCTGCTTTTTCGAAAATTCCCCCATGCGGCTTGTGTTGTCGGCAAAAATCCGTGGAGGCATCCGCTCTTCTCGATACCTGCCAGACACGCCTCCTACATACCCAGCTTTCCCGCTCTGCGCATGGTCAAGGAAACACAGAATTTAGTCAGCCGGGGCGGCAGCATGATTGTTTTTCCCGAGGGCACGCGAACGCGCGATGGGGCACTGGCTTCGTTCCACGATGGATTCGCACTCGCGGCAATCAAAAGTGGCGCCACGGTGCGAACACTCTTCATCGAGTGCACGAGCCGATTTCTCGGCAAATCGATCTCCTTCAAAAATCCTTTGAAAATGCCGATCCGGTTCCGGGTATCGACCGGCGATATTTTCCATCCCCGCCCTTCCGAAAACACGCGGGATTTCAGCCGGACACTCGAGATGTATTTTCGCGAAAACCTGGTCCGCGAGGGCGAGGTGATCCGCCGAGTCCGTTCTCTCACATGACAAGGGCTCGGTATCTTCTGGCCTGTGCGGGCTGGATGCTTTTTCTGCCAGGCGTGATCCGAAACTGCGAATGGTTCGGCAGGATTCAAAATTCCTTTCACACACGCTCGAGGGAGTTGCTGCTCTCGATCGACGACGGGCCCGATCCGCGTCAGACACCCCAAGTGTTGGACGCCCTCGCAGAAGCGCAGGTGCGCGCGGTTTTTTTTGTCATCGGAAAAAATGTGGAGGCCCATCCAGCGCTTTGCCGCCGCATGGTGGAGGAAGGGCACTCGGTGCAAAACCATACCTACTCGCACTCCTCGGCGACCTTCTGGTTAGCCAGCCCCGAGCGCGCGGCGAGAGAGATCGAGCATTGCTCCGTGGCCATTCAAGACGCCACCAGCAGAAGCCCTGTCCAATTCCGTGCCCCTGTAGGCATGGCCAATCCCTTCGTTCACCTCGCGGCAGAGGAGCGCGGACTGCGAGTGATGGGCTGGTCTGCTACAGGGCATGACGGCATCGCGCAGGATCCCATCCGCGTCATTCAACGCATACGCCAGCAATCAAGGCCCGGAGGCATTGTCCTCCTCCACGAAAGCCATCTGCGCGGCATGCATGGGGGAGAGCGTGCTTGCACACTTTCGGAGCTTGTGAATACGCTAAAGAGGGATGGATATACCTTCACAGACAGGCTGGATGCCGGAACGCATTAAGCGCCACACACACTGCGAATCCGCCGCGGCCTGATCCCATGGAAAAAGAAACATCCGTAGACATTCTCCGCACCATGCTGGCTGAAAATGTGATGCTCAAGATCGATGTCTCCACCATTTCCGAGGAAACGCCGTTGTTCGGCGCAGAGGGCCTCGGTCTGGACTCGTTGGACGCCCTGCAAATCATCATCGCCGTGGAAAAAAAATACGGAATTTCGATTGGCGATGCGACAACGGCACGGGATGCCCTGCAAAGCCTCGGCGTCCTCCGGGACTGGATCAACACCCGCCTGGGCGTCGCCTAAGCGAACTCGTCTACGCCATGCCAAGCACCAACCACGAAGTCCGCGATGCGGTAATCATCGGCGGAGGGCCCGCCGGTGCGGTTGCCGGGGTCTATTTGGCGAGAGCTGGCCTGAGACCGCTGATTTTAGAGAAGGAAAAGTTTCCCCGCTTCGCGGTTGGTGAGTCTCTGCTGCCCGGCGGAAACGATATTCTGAAGGATCTCGGCGTCTGGCCACAGTTGGAAGCGGGCGGTTTCCTCAAGAAATATGGTGCGGATTTCACCAGTGGCCACTCGGAGCGCTTCAACCGCTATTGGTTTCGAAATGCATTGGGCAAAAGCAACGAGCACACATTCCAAGTGGAGCGCGCCGCCTTTGACCAAATCCTGCTCGATCGCGCACGGGCCGAAGGCTGCGAAGTCAGGGAAGGCATGCGGGTCTCCAGCGTGGCGGAGGACGGGGACGGCTTTATGACCCTCGGCTGCGATCAAGCCAGTGGTGAACACCTATTGAAATGCCGATGGCTGGTGGATGCCAGCGGACGCTCCGGCATCGCAGGCACACAACTCAAGATGCCAAAGGTCGCCACACGCAACCGAAAGATGGTCGCCCTCTACGGACACTTCTCGGGTGTCCGGCGCAATAGTGGCGAGGCCGCTGGCCATACGGTGATCGTCCGCTTCAAAGAGGGCTGGTTTTGGTTCATTCCTCTGACACCCGATAAAACATCAATCGGAGCAGTTGTCCCTCCAGACCTGCTACGCGGTCATGGCGGCGATTTGGAGAAATGTTTTCAGCATTGCGTGCAAACAACACCCGATGCGAAATCGCGCATGGCTCAAGCGGAAAGCCTTCAAGCACTCCGAGCCACGGCGGACTACAGCTGGAGGTTCCAATCTTTTGCCAAGCAACGCACCTTGCTTACAGGAGATGCAGCTGGCTTTGTGGATCCGATTTTCTCGTCAGGCGTCATGCTCGCCATGAAATCAGGCCGCCTCGCGGCAAACCTCATCCAGAGAGCCGAACTGGAAAAGCGCTCTCTCACACCCGGGGAGTGTCGAGCCTACACAAAAGAGATTTCCGACTGGATGCACCTCTACGGTCGGCTCATCCGCTCGTTCTACGACCGTGCCGGATTTGAGATTTTCATGCATCCACTGCCCTACTTTCAGATACCCCGCAGCATTGGCTACCTTGTGGGCGGACTGATGGACCTCACGCTCTCGCAACGCCTTCGGATCGCGGCTTTCGGGGCAATCTGCCGATTGCAGCGGATCATGAATATCGCACCCGCTATCCCCTCGCTGCGGTAGAAGTCCACCTCGACTTGTGAAAATCCGTCACCTTTTCTTTTTTGCGGCAGTGCTGGCCTTCGTCGTGGCGGTGTTTTACCGGAAGCGCGGCCGGGATTACCGCGAGGCGAGGTTTTACAAGGCACTCTACCGTCCGCATGCTTTTGAACTCGCGATTTCCGTGCGTCGCCTTGTCGGGAAATCTGTCAGCATCCTTGTCGCACGCCTCATCGGCGCTGGTTACGCACTCTCGCATCCCAAGGTCCTTCGTGAAATTCGGGCAAACATTGCACTACTCGATCCCCGACGCGCCACATGGGCAAACGCCGCGCGGGTTTGCATCCACCAGGCGCTGAACTTCCGCGAGTATGCGGAACTCGGTGTGAGCAAAACCAGGGCCGCACTTGAAATGCTGGGATCAAAAAAGGGCATCGAACACATCGAGGATGCGCGCAGCGATGGAAAGGGCTGCCTCTTCGTAACAGGCCACTTTGGTTTTTTCGAGCTCGGCGGCCTGGTGATGTCCCAAATGGGCTATCCAATGACCACACTCACGCTCCCGGAACCGACGAGCGAACTCACCCGCTGGCGGGCCGACTTCCGCAAGCGCTGGGGCGTCGAAACCGTGGTTGTCGGGAACGATGCCTTCTCCGCCGTCGAAATAACCCGCCAATTGCGTGGTGGCGCCATGATCGCCCTGCTGAGCGACCGCCCGTTCGATTCCAACACTGTGGATGTCGATCTTCCACACGGCCGTATCCCGTTCTCCAGCGCTCCGGTCTTGCTTTCGCTTCTCTCCGGCGCGCCCATCATTGCTGCCGGAATCTGGCGCGAGCCGAGCGGAAAATTCACTATCGAAGCCACCCCACCATTGCGCCCGGTGTGGCTTCCCGAGGGCCGCGAGGCCACGCTGGAGCACTTCACCACGCGCTTGGCCAAGGAAGGACTCGTGCCCCTCTTCGCGCGCGCCCCGGAGCAGTGGCACCACTACTCAAGACTCGAAAAATGAATAAACCACTCACTCCCCACGGGCCGGGATTCCGTTTTTTGGACTCTTTTGAATGCCTCGATACCAAAGGCATCGGAACTTGGCATCTCGATCGGAATCTCTGGTTTTTCAAAGACCACTTTCCCGGCAATCCCATCGCCCCCGCCGCGCTGCTCATGGAATTCGCCGCACAGGCTGCGGGAGCGTTGTGGATGCGAGGCTGCGGAGAACCCGACGCGGCGTTGTTCGTTGCTTCCATCGATGCCATGCGCATCCAGAGTGCAGCGCTGCCGGACGACTCCCTGACAGCCACGACCACCCTTGTGAAGGAACTCGGTCCGCTCGCCCAATTCGAATTTGAAATCACCGCCGGCCAGCGCGCCGTGGCGAAGGGACGGATAACCCTCAGCCGCCAACTCGCCCGCTCGGAGGCGGGTTAGGTGGGGAGCCAAGTCTACACGCTGCCGCACGGATGTGCCGTTTCTTCATACACAGGCGGCATTGCCGCTCAGGTCGCTCCGCAATGGCTCATCCACCTTCGAAGAATTTGGCGTTTCCACCCACCATGCAGGGGCGCTAATTTAGCGCAGTGAACTCTCGCGAGGATGTGGTCATTACTGGTTGGGGCTGCGTGTCGCCACTCGGCGACGATGTGGCGACGACCTGGGTATCCCTACTGCGCGGCGATTCCGCACGCGGCGAGATCACCTGCATACCCGTCGAGGGATGCCGTGTCACAAACGGCGCCCAAGCCACACTGCCGGAATTGACGGGCGTTTCAAAAAAGGAAATCTCTCGCCTGAGCAGGGCTTCGCGGTTGGCCATTCCGGCGGCAAGAGAGGCTATGGCGGATGCTGGAATTTTGAATTCCAAAGGGCTTAGTGTTTTTTCCAGACTGGAACTCAGCATCAGCACGACGGCGTGCGGGATGGAGCATGGAGAAAGCTTTCTACACGACATCTGGTCCCGCAACCCACGGCATCTGGCGTCGAAAATTTCCCGCTATCCCGCGCACCAGCAGATCGGCGATTTGCAGCAACACCTCGGTTTTTCGGGTCCTTCCATGATCGTCTCGAACGCGTGTGCGAGCGGAGCGAATGCCATCGGCCATGCGGCCGACATCCTTCGAGCGGGTTTCGCCGACATCGTTCTCGTGGGTGGCTACGAGGCGCTTTGCGAGTTGGTGTTTTGCGGTTTCGATTCCCTCCAGGCTCTCGATCCTCATCTTTGCAAACCATTCGACCTCCATCGCCGTGGACTCATGCTCGGCGAGGGTGCGGCATTTCTCGTCATGGAAACTTCGGCGCATGCAAACAAACGCGGCGCAAAAATCAAAGGCCGACTCGCAGGCTACGGTCATACGACGGATACCCACCACATCACCCAGCCCGACCCCACGGGCGCTCCTCTCGAGAAGGCGATCCAACGCGCACTTCTTCAGGCGGGGCTCAAACCCTCCGAGATCGGCTACTTGAATGCCCATGGCACAGCGACAATTTTCAACGACGGCGCCGAGGCTCTGGCTTTTGCGCGGGTATTTTCCGAGGGTATCGGTGGTGTGCGCATCAGCTCCACAAAGGCGGCCATCGGCCACACACTTGGCGCGGCGGGCACTCTGGAGGCCGTTTTTGCCCTCGAATGCCTTCGCACAGGCGATATCCCGCCTCAGATCAACTCCACGCATCCGATCCCGGAACTCGCCACCTGCCTCGCCCAACCGGGGGACAAACTCACCAAGCCCGCTGTGCTCAGCGTGAATCTCGGCTTCGGTGGATCCAATGCCGCACTGGTCTTCACTGCCGCATGAAAAATCCCGTCTCCATTCTCTCATTTGGCATTTCCTCTCCGGGCGGAACCACTCCCGAGGCTCTGGAGGACTTTTCCCAATGGCCCGTCGAATCCGTGCACGAGGCCGCCGGACGACGCCTTCGAGATGTTTCCCGCATCCACCTCGCGGTCGAACCCGTGAATCGCTGGCGCCTGAAACCTCGTCTCCGTCGCGCGAGTCCGCTTTCGCACCACCTCATGGAATCCATCGCCCAGGCCCTCGAGGCGCGCCCTGACATCGACCCGGCACGCGTCGGACTGGTCGGTGCCTTTTTCCTCGGGTGCCTGGAATACTCGGTGCGATTTTACAAAGGCCTCACCACGGAGGGACGACGCTTCGCCAGCCCCATTTTGTTTCCTGAGACCGTCGTGAACACACCACTGAGCCATGTGGTCGCGGAACTCGGAATCGGCGGCCCTGTTTATACGCAAGTGGGCGACACCTCCTGCTGGGTCTCCGCCCTCCGCACAGCCTGCCTTTGGATCGAAAATGGTGACGCCGACTATGTCATCGTCGCGGGGGCCGAGGAATTCGAGCCCCACCTGCTCGACGCCTTCCATTCGCTGCGGTGGTTCACAAAGAGCCATACGCTCCGCATTGCCGAGGGAGCCGGAGCCATTCTCATCGGCCGCCAAACATCAGGCGCCATCGCAGACATCACGCGGATCGCGGATGGTTACTCCTACCGCACCCGCTCACAGGCTGTCGCTGCGGCCGTCGAGTGCCTTGGAGTATTCGACCAAAACCTCCCCGTCTTGGACACGGCCACCAGTTGGATTGCAGAAACAGCGTCGTCCCTTTTGACCCACCGCCACCTCATTCATCTTTCCCGCGGCCCGCACCATGAGGCCTTCACAGCATCCTCCGCTTGGAACACGATCCTCGCAGCGCGTCAACGCCAACACGCCCGGATGATCGTCCCGCACTGGGGCCTCTCGCAAAACATCGCCGCCGTGGAAATTTCACGCGCTGCGAATGTTTAATGACGAGGTGGAATAGATTTCCCCTTATCCAGTGGGCGCCTACGCTTTCTTCAACTCACCCACAAATTCCGCCATGAGCTGCATGGCGATTTTGATTTGTGGCAGGGCGGTTGCGAAGCTGCAGCGCACATGGCCCTCCCCTCCTCCACCGAAGGCCGGTCCCGGCACCACCGCGACTTTCTTTTCCTGCAGCAATCGCATGCAGAAGTCGCGACTGGAGAGGCCGGTGGAGGTGATTTTCGGGAAGACATAGAACGATCCGCGCGGGCTGCGGCATTCGAGGCCCATTTCGTTGAGTGCGGAGACGATGAAGTTGCGGCGCATCTCGTATTCGCGGCGCATCTGGGCAACACTATGCTCGCCGCGGTCGAGGGCTTCGATGGCGGCATCCTGTCCCATGATCGATGCGCAGAGGATCGAGTATTGGTGGATTTTCATCATGGCCTCAATGAGCGGGGCGGGCGCGCAGGCGAATCCGATGCGCCAACCGGTCATGGCAAAAGCCTTGGAGAGACCGTGCAGAAAGACCGTGCGCTCCTTCATTCCGGGAAAAACGGCGATGCTGGTGTGCTTGGCGCCCTCGTAGGTCAGCTCGCTGTAAATCTCGTCTGTGAGCACAACGAGATTGTGGCGCACACAGATGGCGGCGATTTTTTCCAGCTCCGCAGGCTCCATGGTGGCACCGGTCGGATTTGTCGGAAAATTCAACATGAGCGCACGGGTGCGGGGCGTGACGACTTTTTCCAAATCTTCCGCGCGCAGCGAAAATCCATCCTCCGCACGCGTGCGGACAGGCACGGGAACGCCATGCGCCATCGTGATTGTGGGGGCGTAGGAGACATAGCACGGCTCGTGGTAGATCACCTCGTCACCGGCATTCAACAAGGCGCGGAGGGCAAGATCGATAGCCTCGGAGACGCCCACGGAGACAAGAATCTCGGAGAGCGGTTCGTAGCGGATGCCGAAATGTTTGTTGATATAATCCGAAATGCTCCGGCGTAAGCGTGGCAGGCCGAGGTTCGATGTGTAGCCGGTGCGGCCACGCTCCAAAGCGTAGATGGCCGCCTCGCGGATATGCCATGGCGTGGCGAAGTCTGGCTCGCCGATGCCGAGGGAAATGACATCCTCCATCGACTGCACAATTTCAAAAAAGTCGCGGATTCCCGAGCGCGGGATGTCGCGGATATGGTCGGCGATGGCGATGCTCACGGTGTGATGGAGAGTCGCTCGGAACTTGCCTCGAAGGTGTGGAAAGTGCCGTTTTCCTTGTAGGTTTTCAGGCGGAAGTGAGTGGCGGTGGACTGCACCGCATCGATGGTGCTGAGACGCTCGGCGACGAATGCGGCAGCGGCGCGGAGGTTCGGCGCCTCGACTAATATGAGCAGGTCGTAGCCACCGCTCACGAGGTAGCAGCTCTGGACCTCGGGAAAACGGGCAATGCGCGAGGCGATGCGGTCGAAGCCGCCATCACGCTCGGGGGTTATTTTCACCTCGATGACAGCGGTGACCTTTTCGGTATCCCACTTTTCGCGGTTCAGCACAGGCTGGTAGCCAAGAATAATGCCATCCGCTTCGAGCTTGGCTATGGCCGCCTCGACCTCGGCAGTGGTCATATTAAGCAGGCGCGCCATCTCATCGCGCGGCATGAGGGCGTTTTTCTGAAGCAGGTCGATGATGGCATCCATAAGGAGAAACATCATGGAAACGGCACCTCGTCTTTGCAAGCGCGCGTTGGCCTTCCGCTCCAGCTTGTCCGAGAAATCACGATGGTTGGACAAAACCATTCGCAGGCCGTGCCGAATTTTTTACTCTGGGAACTGAGCCAAGGGAACCTCGGCGTCTTGCAGCAACGAAATCCCGGAAATGCGGCCGGCATTGGCCATTCCAAAGCACAACGGGCAAGTCGGACGACACAACCGAGGCACTGGGCGGTGCCAAGGAAGCACATCGCAGAGGGCCCGCAGGGCGCCGCGGGCAGGGGGCGAGCAAGGCAAAGGTCGTCCCTCCTGGAGGGCGCTGCTCCGTCAGCGCCGACTTTCCCCGCGCGCCAGCGCGGCCTTGTCATCGAAATCGATTGGCCCATCGAACGAGAAAAAGTCGGACGACACGGAGGTCGTCCCTCCAGTTTTATCACGAACGCGGCGCGGCAGCGCCTATCGAAAACCTGGAGGGCGATGCTCCGTCGGCGCCCACTTTTCCCGCGCGCCAGCGTGGCTTTGTCGGACGGATGGGGGCGGGGCTGCGCCCCGCGAGAGTCGGACGACACGGAGGTCGTCCCTCCAGTTTTGTTACGAACGCGGCGCGGCAGCGCCTATCGAAATCCCTTGGAGGGCGATGCTCCGTCGGCGCCCACTTCTCCCGCGCGCCAGCGCGGCTTTGTCGGCGGGATGGGTGCGGGGCTGCGCCCCGCAGAAGTCGGACGACACGGAGGTCGTCCCTCCA
>Ga0247837_1001895_pt1 | contig 41490 bp, 29 predicted proteins | sample LaCtaG_2_FD_187115 | JGI IMG/M metagenome (GOLD analysis project Ga0247837, IMG submission 187115) | Freshwater microbial communities from meromictic Lake La Cruz, Castile-La Mancha, Spain - LaCruzMarch2015_14.5m | ecosystem: Environmental > Aquatic > Freshwater > Lake | place: Spain: Castile-La...
TATTGCACTTTCATCCGAGTCATAAACCCCTGATTTGTTGGAGGATAACTGCGACTTTCTCCATTTTTTCGATTTAGTAGACTCATTATCAGAGACTTTTTCAACACAAGCCCAGCAGCTTAGAATGTAACTACTATTTATCCCTTAGTTTCAGTACCTTATCTCCTTTGGCTACCAGCGCAGTTTTCCTTATTATGGCCTCCATACCTGCCGAGTAGACGATTTGAAGACATTCTATATTTTTGGAAATCCATATTTTTGGTAGGTTGGATATAATGGGTAAACTGTGGCTGAGTGTGCTGCTGCCTGCTTTGCTTCTTGCGGGGCCTGCGCTTCAGTTGGAAGACGAACAGCCAATAGTGACTCAGGAACTGGTGGACTACATCAACTCCCAGGGGAAGTGGAAGGCCTCACTGGACTGGGTCGGCAATATGACGAGGGCACAGGCTCGCCGCTTGACCAATGGCAAAGTCAAAAGCGTCCAGCCCCCCGAAGCCAAGTTCGGATACTTAGCGCAGGCTACCAACATTCCCTCTTCCTTCGACGCAACTACGGAGTGGCCGAACTGCATTGGGACGATCAGGGACCAGGGGCAGTGTGGCTCCTGCTGGGCCTTCGCTTCCACTGAAGTGCTGGCGGATCGTTTCTGTATCAGCGAAGGAGTCAGCGTGGTTCTGTCCCCTCAGTGGCTGGTGTCCTGCGACACTTCTAATATGGGCTGCAATGGCGGAACCGCTGCTGATACCTGGAGTTACCTGATCAATACTGGTGTACCTGAGGACTCCTGCGCTCCTTATGATTCTGGTGCCAGCAAAGCAGCCGGAACCTGCAGTTACCCCAGTTGTTCAGGCTTCTATACCTCTGGAACAGCCTATAGCTACAGCTCTCCAACGGCTATCCAACTTGCTATTCTCCAAAGCGGCCCCGTAATGGCGCGATTTCTAGTTTACAGCGACTTCAACGCCTACTCCGGTTGCGATATCTACACTCACCTTTCCAATGACACTGACGGAGACGGCCACTTCGTGAAAATAGTGGGGTGGGGCAACTTAAATGGGCAGAACTACTGGAAAGTGGCCAACTCCTGGGGAGAAGGCTTCGGTTGCAACGGCTTCTTCTTCATTGCCTTCGGGCAGTGCGGCATTGACTCGCAGGCCTCTGCGGGGCAGGCAGGCGGCTACTACTCTAGCTAAGCAGTAGGCGAAAAGAGATCTATAATACTAGTATGGAGGTTTCAGAGTGGATATCGAATGCACGATGTGCTAGACGACGAGAAAAAGCCACAAATACGTCAAATCAAAGGAGCGTCTATACCATAAATATGGACCTACTGCAATATCTGGTCTGCAGGGGTGAAGGTTGCAGGACTCTGAGGCGGGCTTTACTCCTTGCAGCAGTTCACCTGCCACGATCCTTACTTGAACAATAAAAATGCAAATGAAGGGGAAAAGGTAATCGCGTGCGTTTGCTTGACTACTGCTTCGATTTCAACCAGTGTCTTAAACCCTAGGGGAAGCTCCGCTCCTGCTTACCCAGTAGGGAGACACTGTGGGGACACGCCAGCGAAATCATCAATTCTTTCACTCACAGAACTTGCAACTGTACACACATTGGAGCCTTAAACCGATAGAATACCGAAATTCAGGGACCAACTGTACTAAGAGAAAGTCCAAGCAAGCGCCCTGCTCTCTCCGATACCAAAAAGACCAAGGAAACGCACCTGAACCTGCAATGTCCTAACACCACTCGCCCACAGCAGAACAGTATACTTAGAGGAAGTGGCTTGCCCACAGACACTGGCAGCACTACAATTTGCATGCGAAGGCACCATCTCCCTCACTGCAGTCAGAGTCCTATCCCCAATAGTTAAATTCACACTAAGCCGAGCAACCCAACTCTCCTACGGATAGTATGTGCGAAGGCTCATGTTGGGTAGAGGGCTACAGAGAGATAAAGAAAGCAAGGCGGAGTGAAGAGTGAGTGGGAAAAGTGACAAAGCAAGTTGTGTAAAGGAATAATTACTGTCACTGATGCAGTTCCTCGCAAGCCGGGGTCATCAAGCCCGGAACAAGAATTATCTGAAGTCGGCTTTCTTCTGTAATCCGCGTGCTTTCCTGTATTAGGCGCGAACTCAGAGAGGGAGTGGATTGCCGCCTTACCGTCCTGAGGTTTTCCGAAGTCTTCGGAGGGTCGGCCTTCGTCGAGCCAAGGTCTCGTTGTAGGAAGCTGCCTATTGTATGTAGGCTGACACTCTCTGGTCTATGTGAGTGATAGGGTGTACCAATTCTCAGTCTCTACATGCTCATGGACACTGACCTTCCTGCGGCGATTCCAGCACTGCAAGTGAAGCGGTAGCCTTGCCCTTATAGCCTCCGTAGCGAAGCCGCCGTTGCTCCCATCCCTCCCCTCCTACATTCCCCCTATTCCCGTCTAAATTGCATGGCAGTTCTCAAAGGCCACCAAGGCTTCACAGCGTTGGGGACTTTTCCTTGCCGGCAGTCCAGGACAGTCGCGCATCATCAGTCACTTCTCACTGTATAGCTGCATCAGTGTTTGGAAGCAGAACTACTGTCCTTAGTTCTTTAGTAAGGGAATGACACGTGGCTTTAGTCCCAAAGCGAATGCAGCAACTGAGGAACTATGTAGAAACACTGCAAAGAGGTGTGGTTGTACAGCTGTCGGAAGGACTGCAGGCATCTAGCAGCCCATCTGAAGGTAAATCTGCCCATTGGTCAGCTTCGTCCGAGTTCCCAAGGGGATACAAAAAGTCAAATGTCCTGGGTTAGAGAGGCAGGGCAGGTTTGCTTTGGTCAGGTCCATATTAGACTAAAAAGGAAAGCCGGATCAACCACACAGCTTTCTATCCTTTGCAAAAGGGACGAAACAACTCCAATCCAGTCGTATATCAGTCACTCGATCAAAGTGGAGGATTCTTCCATATGGCGCGGACACCGCTCTATGCTCTACAAAGCCAAACAGCCTCAAGCAGATTCAAGGATTGCCTACGCCAAGCGGCTGCCCTCCTCGACGAAAGGACTTTTTCGAAGGGGAATTGCACTCTTTCGTGTACTGATTCTGCCTTTCCCAACTCCGAAGACGGTTCTGCCTGTGGCTTTCTCTCTGTTAGTCTGAGTGGGACTGAACAGCCGAGGGGCACTTCCCGGGCTACTGGGTAGACACAGTACTTACATCTAGGCTCATTAACTTAGCCTCTAAGCAGTGTTTGCAGGACTAACATCCTTCGAGTCAGGCAATTCTTCCTATATCATCCTCGGCTATTCAGGGAACGCTGCGAAAAGGACCAGTGACGGCCTCTGCCTATCTACTCACAGGAAAGGCCTGCGGAATATATCCCACACTACAGGAAACATACTACGAGGATTGCTTTGATTATAGTAGGGCCGTAGTGGCCAATTCCTGGAGAACTGGCACTACTTTCCTATGGTCCCTCTAACGGCTGCCTTGAGTGAGGCGCTAGTGCGGTGGCTGGAGCCCTATCTCCCGAGCTAGACTGCTATAAGACACTTTAAGTCTGCGGAATCACGTAGGAAATGGACTCTTCACTGTGCTGCGGCAGCACCTTCCACTTCAATATACGCTTGGTGCGGCAGGAACGCAATATCAGTATTGTGACTACAAAGACAGTGAGGGCCAGTCCGCCCATGCATCCTAGGAAAATCCCCAAGTTGGCCCGGTCGTCCAGGTCTTCCGCCACGTTGCTGATAGTCACTATGAGCACTACCAGCATGGGAATAGCCAGGGGAATGATGAGGCAGGAAGAGCTGCGCAGGAAGGCACAGAAGGACCAGGTGTTCTGGGTCGTCGTTTGAATGCGCAGCTTTGCTTGGCAGATTTCGCAGGTGGGTTCGGCCTGAGCCCTGCATTCCACCCAGTGTCTCAGGCAGCTTTCGTGGATGAAGGCGACAGATCCGCTGCATAGGCACGGCCGTACTAAGCGGTCTGCTTCAGTGGACTCGGAGCCGAAGCAAATGCGGCAGACTTCAGGCGACGCCTCCACAAGCACTACTGGCGCAGTAGTGCTGGAAACAGGACAGCCGCTGTCTGCTGTCTCTTTCACCCTTTCTCCCATCATTACTTCCAGCTAGTGTCTATGAGTATGCACAGTGCGCTTTCTGCAAGGATGTGTGCTTCTTCTGTCCTGTAAGCGGTAATGCGTATATCCTCGAAGGGAAAGCACCCCACGTTTGAACGGTACAGCGCATCCTCCCCTTAATTGTCAGATTCCGTACTGAAAAGACTCCCCGCTCTATCCTTCTCCGCAAGTGTGATCATCCTACAGTGCAATCACTCCAGCTGCCGGCCTGATTTCCTCAAAGCCAAGAAAGCCTAGACCGGCCCTACAGCATAGCAAACACGCCTAATATCGATAAACCCCTGTTTTATCCCCAAGACCAAAGAGGCAGAATTTGCCTACCTGGTGGTCTGTGGAAGGGACGCTATCACCTTTCACAGAAAGGTTAGAGCGGTATTACGGTATGGCGATTAGGAATGAGTCCGACACTCGACTTTAGTGGGGATTTGTTAGGTGTAAATCAGTCTCAAGGCTGCGGAAGGACGATTTTCAGTCCGTTAAAACAACCGCTCAGGTATATAAAAAAACATTTAATCGCTTCGGAAGGAATCGGCGGTATTGAATGGCTGTAAAGAGGCTGCCGCTTAAAAGAAATGACTCCTTCCGTGCAATTCCCTAATAAAATCGCTCTTATCAGATCATTCCCTCTCTCTTTCCTCGCAGATTTCCGTAGCGGAAGCCTGCTAATTTCTCTGCAGGAAACTTCTATACATACGCTTTCATATCGTTCTCTGCAAGACCCTCAGGCCGCCTGTGCGATATTGTTGCATTCCCTTCAAATGCCAACACGTCTCATTTCCCTGGCTATCTGCGTGCATAGTACAGTCTTAGAAAGTAGGCTTTCATATGTGTGCCCAGAGGAGTGGAGATTACAGAGAGCTATGCATTCTTTTCCCACTTAGAGTTGAATGGGAAATGGGCTCTGACCAAGTCAATTGCTAGACTATCTGAGTTCTCATCAGCCACCTTTCCGCTAGGTCCGCACTTCGCTTGTCCGGTTGTCGCGATTGTGGGTCTTGGTGTGGCTAACAGGGGCGTTTCAGGTGCAGGTGGCTTCATGTCTGTTAGACAGGGCTTGTAGGGTCATGGACTTTCCAGCAACCGTTGAAAGGTTCTCCAATTTCCCCTCACCTCAGCACAGTCTGCGCTACTGGCAGCTGCGGCTATCCCTCTCAATGTGCTGGTGGCGCCCGCCAGCTCCTGCGCAGGTCTTTAACCTAATCTCTAGACCTAAAGCATCCCCCTGACCAATTAATGTCTTAACGGCTACAACTGCTTAATTATAGCAACTAACTAATTTCTACGGTAGTATTGACACCTAGACAACTGTGTTAAGGCCACGATCGAATAGATTACCATCTCACACAACAGCTCTGCTGACTATATGCACACATATTCCTAAGGAGTAGAGCTATATAATAGCGTTGAAACGCAAGCTGAAGCCTCAAGGTCCGGCTTTATTTTCCTCTGAGTTTCCGTAATCCTTAATGCACTGCCTGCTTCAGGTCGCTTTACTCGAAGAGACAATAGACCCTTGTGACTGTTCGAGTGATGTTACGTCTGTCTTAGTAGTAGAGGGATATCGCAAGAATCGGGCAGAGGAATACCTCGACTTTCTGGTACAGACTAGAGGGAGAAAGTAGATGACTGCATCCTAACGTTAGAAAATTAACAGTCATGGACTCCTCCCTCTCCCCCATCAAGGACACCTCCGCCTCCTCAGAGCCAGCGTCCATTTCCCTCTCCGCAGCTAAGCAACTCCGCAAGAAGGCCGAAGACGACGCCAGCGTCCTCGCTAACCGCATCGCCCTGCTCAAAGAGGAGGAAGCCAAGGCTCTCAAGAAAATCGACGAGACTCGCAAGCGGGCGAGAGAGATTATGGAAAGGAAGCTCCAGGCAGAGTCGGAAAGACGGCAAAAGGAAGAGGAAAGGAAGGCCAAAGACGAGGAAAGTCGCATCCGCTCCGAACACTTGCGACTCATTAAGGAAGAACGCAAAACTGCGGCCCTCACCGCCCGAGAAGCAGTGATGCAGAGACTCAAGACGCAGGTGCAGACTGTGCGGGAAAGCAAGGCGCAGAACCAGGAGCTAATCGAGAAGGAAACCAACGAAGTAATGCTGGAGAAAGCGAGAATCACGCAGCGGAGGAAGGACGAGGAGCATGAGGCCAGGCGACGGAGGGAGTTGGAGGAGTATGAAAGGCAGGCGAGACTGAAGGCGGAGTTGGCGCAGAAGACGCAGAGCGAACTCGCCAAAAAGAAGGAGCTGGACGACCAAATCAGTCGCATGGAGGCGGAAGAGTTGGAACTCATCAACAAACTGCAAAACACGCAGTTGCTGCACAAAACCGCCTTGCAAGAACTAGAGGAAGCCGCCAGCAGACCCTTGGAAGCGCCGCTAGACCGCCTAGCTGTAGACGGACTAGCCACCCAGTAAGGTACAGTCTGTTGAGCCTGAGTTCACATACATTGGACCGCTTTTCCCTAATGTAGGCCTGAAATACCCACAATTTGAAGTTTGGCCGTTTCCTTTCCCTATGAATACAGCGATTCTGACAATTCCCAAGCCGCAACTTCCCCAATTCCCTATTCCCTAGTCAAATAGTCCATTTCCCATTAGAAAACCACTCCATGGAAGTCCCCCCTACTACCAGTCCTAAAGCCGTTCCCCTGCTCCTCAACCACCCAGAAGCATTCAACCGCTTGCCCAATTACGGCGTTTACTCGATTCTGTACACTCCCCTGAGCAGGCAGAAGGAAAGGAGTAGAGCCTGGAGAGAGGAGGAACAGCCGGTATGAGATAGGCAGCTTCTGTATACGTGGAAAAGCTCGGTTCCGAAGAATTGGCGTGCAACCTGCAAGCGGGGGATTAAATCCACGTGTAGAAGTAGCAAAGACAGTACTCTTCAGTTTCTATTGGAGACTCAGAAATACATCCACTCTATTCGCAAGCCTATCGTTATTGACCAAAGGGAGGCGGCGCCGCTTCCAGTGCTACGAGAGGAGCGGAGGATTGTGAATAAGGCTAAGGACACGAGGAAAGAAGAGCGCCAAGCCTGCTACAGCATCAAGTACTTCGGCGACATCAACGGCGAAATCGGGGTCCAAACCCACAAAGTGCCCATTTCCCGGCCTACGACCACCAAACCTCTCCTGACTTCCCTGAGTCTCGACACTTTCAGTCCCTCCACCCCTGCTTCCCGCTGCTCTCCGAGACTGCAAGTGCATGTTCCTTGGCAAGTGCTGCAGGCCTCGACTTCACTGTCGCCCAGTGAGAAGGCAGCTTCGGTCTTTACGTTTGAGGTGGGAGGGGGTAGGTTGGGCTGGAGAAAGCAGGGAAATAGGGGGTAAGCGTAGCTATTAACTGCAGGGGAAATAATGGAAGAAGCGTAGGGATAGCTTTAAAATCCGGATTATGAAAGTACCGGTAATGTAGACTACAGGCCCATTACGTGAGGACTAGTTGCGATTTCCGCTCAAATTCCCATTATAGCATTTCCCTATTTCGCTTTTTGAAAAGAAGCAAATCTCTCGCTAACTAAAGGTTAGTCTAAGAACCTGGGCAATTGAAAGGTTGTAGGGAAAAGGCGTAGTTCAGCCTGCGAGGTAACCAGAGTGACTGCCTCCCCAAGCCAACAATGATGAAGTGGCCGCCATACTGGAGGATCCACAGCCACAGTACTGTCTTCAGCGCATACTTTTCACTCTCAGTGGCGGTAGTGAAAGTTTAGGACTGACATCGACTGGCGGTAGCGAACAGTTGGTTGGTGGGGCAAGGTTGATGGCGAAAACGGCCGAACCTTGGATTCCATACATCTATCAATACAGCCCGCTTTTCCCTGCGTATAGTAGTGTCCAATCTGCTGCATCGGCCGTTTACAGCCCAGAGTCCATATCTAAACAGCTACTTTCCTACTGAAACTGGTGGTCCCTGCACTGACCTAGCAGCCAGTCCTTCCCGCAGACATAGCAGAACTGCTGCCCGCACCGACAAGTGATGTGGTTGCAACCAGTCTGCTTTTCCACCCACACTCCGCACCTCCCACAGATTTTAAACCTGCTTCCATTGGCGAATTGCAGGAATAAAGTCTCGTTGTCTTCCTTCTGCAGCGTTCGGAAGTACTCCACGCAGGTCAAGTAGGGGTGCGATACGTGACATTTCAAGCAATACTTAACCTTGCAGTTCGCACATAGGCTGTTATCCCCCTCCTTAAACTCATATCCGCACTCCGGACACTGCTTCATAGCCTCCAAAGCAGTGGGTAAATACTGCTGCCGCAGTTTCCGGTCCTCACACGTTTCCGGCGCATGCGCACTCGACTGACACCGCAGGCAGTAACTCTTGTGGCAGTGCAAACAGGTGAATTCCATTTCCCCGTTGAAAATGAAGGAAAAGGGACAGTCAGGGGTCGGACAAGTCCGGATTTTGTTGCCTTGACTGGCCATGTATTGCTTCAAGGTGACTTCTAAGTAGCAGTTAAACTCATAAGATGTGAGAAAGTGCTTAACATCCGTAACATCGATTTCCACCATGCAGTCTGAATTCGGACATTTGACTGCTTTTTGCGTCGATCCCAGTATATGTTCCCTGATGCAGGCGGGGTGGAATAGGTGGCTGCAGGCGGTCAAAGGTTGCAGGTCGATGCTGGGGATGGTCGTTTCGCAGATGGGGCAGATGGAGACGGACTGGACTCGGTCGAGGACGCTGTGATAGACTTCTTTTGCGATTGTCAAAATGCCCTTGTTTCTGCACTTTTCAGGGATATTTAGGACTTTTAGCATGTCTCTAATAGTCGGATTTAGATAGGGACAGAGGCGACATTGAGGGTATTCATAGGAATTCGCAAGGGTGCAGTTAGGACAAGTCCACATTTGATAGGGTTCCTTCAGACCAGTATTTTCCTCCAATTTCACCTTCAAAATCTGAAATCCGCTTCCTTTTCCATTCCCCTCCTTTCGCACAGTGAATAAACGGAACAGCATCGGGACTTTCACCCGAAGCACTGAGGCTCCGAGGAGAGAATTGAACCGTTCCAACTGGTCATTCACCCAGTAGCACTCTTTGCATTGGACGTATTCAGTGGAGTTCTCAATTGTGCATTGGGGACAGGCCCAAATCAGCAGTCCTGGAGAAACATGCAATTGATGCTCCATTGGCTCTAACAGGCTTATCGGAGTCGGGTCTTCCGCCACTTCTTCAGAGACTGATAAGGTGTATGGGAAGTCCAGGAGGTCTAAAAGACCCTGCATAGCGGTGTTTCTGGTGAAGCAGTGGAAACAAGTCAGGCGATTCTGAGGGGAAACGGTGCCACAGCGGCATTTCCAGCTGTTCGAGATATGAATAAACCCAGCCGAGGAATACAGAATGTCCCACAAAGACTCCCCAGGTCCCTGGGTAGTCTTTTTCAGGGACCTTAAAAGGCTTGTGACATTGGCCGCCACGTCCAATTCCCTAGTCTGATAGGGTAAACCGAGAGCGTCCAACACCCCTCTCCAGTGGTGATTGTAGGTCAAGCACTCTGAGCACTGGATATAGGCCAGGGAGTTGAGGGCTGTGCAGACCGCACAGGCCCACATTCTTCCGTCTTCGACAATTTGACTGTATCGCTGGATTTCGTCACTGAGACTGCGGTCCTGCATATTTTCTGCAATTAGTGGCCTTTGACTAGAAGAAACCACTTCCCTCAATACACACATCCATCTCCCTGCAGTCCCTACTGCTTTAGACACAATTCAAGTGCATACCTCCAGTGCTCTTCCCAGCCTCCCAGCGCATATGGAAGGAAAATGTGGCCATAGAATATACATGTTCGGCGAGGTAGTGAAGCGGAAACTCATGCGTCTTGACGTGTACCGCAAACTGCCTCAAGACCTCACCGAATCCACAGTCTCCGGAGCCCTGGTGTCAGTAGTCGCTGTGGCTCTGATGTTGCTTCTGTTCCTATCAGAACTCAGTGCTTATCTCACGGTTTCCACGACTTCGGAGATGTTTGTGGATATTAACCGGGGTGGGGAGCTGCTGACAATCAATGTGGATGTGACGTTTCCGAAGTTTCCGTGCTATTTGTTGAGTTTGGATGCGCAGGATGTGCTGGGCACGCATGTGGAGAATATCAAGGGGTCGCTGCGGAAGACGAGGCTGGACGCGAGAGGGAATAAGCTGCAGCAGGACGACATGCTAAAGGAGCAAGAATCCGCCAATCTCGAAACCGCGAAAACTCAAGTAAAAGCAAACGAAGGCTGCCAAATCATAGGCTACATCCAAGTCAACAAAGTTCCCGGGAACTTCCACATTTCCATGCACGCATATCACGACATTGTTATGCAGGCGGTGGAAAATAATATTGCTCGACTGGATCTTTCGCACAGAATCGGCCACATCAGTTTCGGCGAAAACCGAGAACTGATGGAAATCCGCTCCGACTTCCAAGAAGGCGTCCTTACGCCCTTAGACGGCCTCAAGCGTTTCCGAGCCGAATCCGTCACCATGCCCATCAACTACGAATACTACATCAAAGTCGTCCCCACGACCTACCACACCCTGACAGGCACCGAGCACCACGTGCACCAATTCACCGTCAACACCAACGAAGTGATGGTGAACAGCTTTCCTGCTATATACTTCCGGTATGACTTGAGTCCGGTGACTGTGAAGTTCACGCAAGTGAAGGAAAGCTTTTTCCACTTTTTGGTGCAGGTGTGCGCGATTGTGGGAGGACTGTTCACGGTGGCGGGGTTGGTGGATAGTATGATTCACTCGTCCATGAGGAAGATTCTGAAGAAGGCGGATGCGGGGAAGTTAGGGTAGTAAGGCGCTGGGAAACGCTTAGAATAGGGAGACTGTATCTACATTGAAGTCGGCTAGACTAGATTTGCTTGCCTTCCAGCATCATTTCTGCTCGATTTCCCACCATTTCCGTCCTCGGTCTCGCGGCTTTAGTCCCCAGTTTCAGCTTCCACCCCGGCATTCCTTTCCTAGCCACAGGCGCAACTTCCGCCTCTCTCTTCCTTTCAAATCTGGTTAAGAAGCTTTGCACCTCTGCAGCGCAAAGCCGCTGTAGTCCTCTTGACTTGGGGGGACGCTTAGGGAGAGGGACGAGGGAGTGCGGGTGGACATATGACGGAATCAGATACTCGTCTCTAGGAGAAGGGTCGGCAGCTGGTCCGAATCCTGCTTCGATGAGGGAGGCCGGCAGAGTGAGGACTCGCTGCAGTGTTTCTGAGGTAGTGGGAGGCTCTCTCGCACTGAAAAGCGGACTATCCAGGGTTTCAGTCCTTGACAGTCTACTGGACAGCAGACCTCCCACCTGCCCTTTTCCCTCCTCCAACACCCTCCTTTCCTCCCTACTCCCTGCCTGCGTCCCCACAGGTTTCTCCTTCGGCGAGCAACTCCTCCGCCAGGGACTGCCAGTCCTTTCCTCCCCTCCCCTCCCGTGCATCGGCTTTCTGATGGAGTCAATATACTGCTGCGTCTCTCGCAAGAACTCCAAAGTGTCCCTTTTGCCTTGGTGCAGTCCTTTGACATGCTGCATTGGCCGGGCAGTTATGTCCTTCCAGCGGCCTGGGAGGGAGGTTTTCCACATGTATAGGATCTGAGTAGGGAATACAGGGGTGTGGGAGTCGTCCTTCCAAGGCCGGTGGGAGGGGGGCTTGGAGGCGAAGGGAGGACTGTGGTGTGTGTAGGAAGTGCCGGTGTAGTAGGTTTTCCCTTTCATTATGGCTATTTTGCAGGGAGTCTTTCTGAATATGACTTGCTGCCTTGATGTTAGACACAGTCTCTATATGCATATAGGAGGAGGATCGAATCTAGGAGAAAATCGTATATTTGGCATTTGGCACTACAAACCTCGGAGTGGTAATTTCTCAGTGAACTAATTTCAGCAGAAATTGTTGATAAAGCAAGCTTCAAAGGGATATTAAACTGCATTTGCGCCTATTTTGACGATATTTACACTTGCTGAAAAGGAGGATATTAAACTGATTCTATTATTGCTTCATTACTCCTAGACTACCCGGAAATGCTGATTTCCCTTCAACTCCCTCCAATAACCAGCAAAATCCAACTTTCCATCTTATTTAACGTCTCCATTCTATAAAATTAATATGCAAGGCTTCAGCTACCTCCATCTCTCCTCTCGCAACCAGACTGAAATTTACTCCGCCTACGATAATACCCGCTGCAATGTGACTTGGACTATGAGATACACAGGCGGAGAGCTGTTGGGGAGTACTACCGTGAGTCGGAATTGAGGCAGATGGCTGAGGACTTGGTAGGAACTTGCGCCTACTTGCAGCGGAAAAGCCTTGTCCATAGAGACATAAAGCCACAAAACCTCTTTATCGGCTCTCAAGGACGTCCTCCAAAGCTATGTTCACAGTGCCCGATATGGGTCAGCACACAGTAATCGGCACTCCCCTATACCTCAGTCCCGAACTACGAGAAGCCTATAGCAGCTTCACTTACGATAGTTGAGTCACAATGTCTACAAATCCGATGTGTACTCACTGGGCCTTACAATGCTGTACGCTATGACTTTGCAGGAGTCTTATATGTTGGTGCACAATGATGCACTGGAAGTGCGCATACAAGCTGTAATGAATGGAATTACCCGCTATTCCGACTCACTGAAGAACCTGATAAGACGGATGTTGACAGTGAACGAGGCCTATAGACCCGATTTCCTAGCCTTGGAGCAAGAAATGAGGGCTGACCTACCACTACTGGTCCAGCAGCCTTAGGCTTATTCCTTTAATCTTTACACAAGGGGAGTTGGATGGCTATTGGCTGCTTTTGAAAAGTGAAAACACGAAATTTGTAGATGTCAAAACTGAATCAAAGTGTCCATTTTCTTAAATTCTATAAACCATATGGCACAAGGCTACGGCAACATCCGTCTCTACTCTAGCAGACCTGAAAGCCAAACTGAAATTTACTCCGCCTACGACAATACCAGAGGCAAAGAAGTAATTCTCAAAGTGATTTTTCGCGAGGAGGAAAGGGAAGCCTTGGCCTGTCTAGCCGAAGGACAAAACATGATAGTGGAGCGGCATCCACACATATGTGAGTGCTACGATGCATTTTACGAGAAACTTAGCACTGGCTGGAGAACTGTGATCGTGCTTGAAAAGCTGAATCATGACCTGCTCTTTGATATAACCAGGCGGAGACCTATTGGACTGTACTTCCTGGAGTCGGAATTGAGGCAGATGGCGGAGGACTTGGTGGGGACTTTAGCCTACATGCAGCGGAAAAGCCTTGTCCATAGAGACATAAAGCCACACAACCTCTTTATTCACCGTTCAGGACGTGTGAAACTCGGCGACTTTGGCTCCTCCAAAGCTATGTTCACAGTGCCCGATATGGGTCAGCACACAATAATCGGCACTCCCCTATACCTCAGTCCCGAACTACGAGAAGCCTATAGCAGCTTCACTTACAATAGTGTGAGTCACAATGTCTACAAATCCGATGTGTACTCACTGGGCATCACAATGCTGTACGCTATGACTTTGCAGCTGCCTGATCAGTTGGCGAGCAACCATGCACTGGAAGTGCGCATACAAGCTGTAATGAATGGAATTACCCGTTATTCCGACTCACTGAAGAACCTGGTAAGACGGATGTTGACAGTGAACGAGGCCTATAGACCCGATTTCCTAGCCTTGGAGCAAGAAATAAGACCTGCACTACCACTAATGCCTAATACCTGCTGCCACTGCAATAGCTTTACAGACGTTTTCCCCGCCTGCCACAATGTCTGTGTACAGTGCTTTATCACACTAGCAAACCAGCAAGTTCAAGCCGGGAGAGGGAGTATTGCCTGTTCCTGTGGGACGGCTTTCCCCCCTAGCATGCTCTCCCTAATTCAGCTGCATTAGGCTTATTCTTCTAATCTCTTGAATAGTAATTCGTAGATATATATAAAAATTGATATGAAATTGAACCTATTTACACAGCAGATAAGGTCTCGGAACTTACAACAGTAGTCGAAAAGAGTCCATATTCACTCAAATCGCCTAAAAAGCCCGTCAAATTTCGTGTTTTCGTAACAAATACCCTATCAGCAGATTCAATTAGGCGGCCTGATATACGAGTAGCCATCAACCCTAGGAACTCGCTTAATTAGCCTTTCCACTACACCCTCATAGTGGTAATTCCCACTCCATTCTCTAAATCAATATGCAAGACTTCGACAATATCCATCTCTCCTCTCGCAGCCCTGAAAGCCAGACTGAAATCTACTCCGCCTATGACAAAACCCACCCCAAAGACGTAGTCCTCAAAGTGACTTTTTGCGATGAGGAAAGGGAAGCCTACATTCCTAGCAGAAGGATGAAACATGATAGGTGTGGACATCCACACATATGTGAGTGCTACGATGCTTTTTACGAGGAACTTAGGCCGGGCTGGAAAAGCTGCATCATGACCTGCACTATGAGATAAACAGGTGGAGAGAGTGTGGACTGTACTACCTGGAGTCGGAATTGAGGCAGATGATTGAGGACTTGGTAGGGACTTTCGCCTATTTGCAGCAAAATCGCTTTGCACATAGAGGGAATCGGCTGGTCCCAAAGGGATATGGACATGTAAAGCACTAAAGCAGAAATTACTATTTCTCTCATAGAGACATAAAGCCACACAACCTCTTCATCGACTCTTTAGGACGAATGAAACTCGGCGACTTCGGCTCCTCCAAAGCTATGTTCACTGTTCCGATTTGGGTCACACAGTGGGGTAGGCACTTCCCCTATTCTTCAGTCCCCACTTGCGACAAGCCTATAGAGCCAAGCCAACCAAATTCTTCATACAACTCATAATGTCTACAAATCCGATGTGTACTCACTGGGCATCACAATGCTGTTGTACGCTATGACTTTGCAGCCGCCTGATCAGTTGGCGAGCAACCATGCACTGGAAGTGCGCATACAAGCTGAACTCGGCAAAACCACCTACTACTCCGACGCACTGAAGAACATTGTAAGACGAATGTTGACAGTAGAAGAGGCCTAAAGACCCGATTTCCTAGCCTTGGAGCAAGAAATAAGACCTGCACTACCACTAATGCCATAACCTGCTGCCACTGCAATAGCTTTACAGACGTTTTCCCCGCCTGCCACAAGGTCTGTGTGCAGTGCTTTATCACACAGGCAAGCCAGCAAGTTCAAGCCGGGACGTGGAACATTGCCTGCTTCTGTGGGACTGCTTTCCCCTTCCAGGCTTTCTCTGGTGCAGCCGCTTTTCTTCCCGTAGCTAAGTTAATCGATAAAACAGAGTGGTTGGCTGGGTGGATACGTGAAATAGGCGTTTTGTAGATATATATAGAAAATGGGTAAGAGATTGGACCTGTTTAGGCATTAGACGAGGCCTTGGAGCTCCAGATAATACCGATTTTCGATATCAATTGCCTGATTTAATACCCAAAAGCCAGCCTAATTCCTTATTTTCAATGTAAAATACTCTATAAGCAAACCTTACTAGACGGTCAGCTGAGAAACCTAATTATAATTTCTTCAAAACCTCGTTTTTTGCTGCTATTTCTGTGATTGAAGGGAAGTGTTCTTACTAGTTTCCGCTTTTGGCTATTTTATCTATTCGAATGGTACGGAAATAGTGGCAAATTGCTAGTAATTCGCTACCAAAAGAGGCTTAGGGATCTGAAATTGACTGATTCGAGCTTAAAAAAGGGGAGAAGCTGCTATAAGCAGCAAACTGCACTAAAAATTAGCTTAAAATCCCTGCAAAAGTCCTTAAGCAAGTTTTTCTAACATGAATTTCATCAATTTTCTCAGTATTTTCGGTAAATCACTATCAAAAACAGTTATTTTCTCTCATAGTCAAAAAGCCTAATGTCCTTTTCCCTTTACCCCAGTATTAGCTCTCTTCGTCAAGTATGAAATACAAATAGAGTTCAAATCGATGGAAGAAAGGGGTCAAAATGCGACTTTCGGAGCGATTCCTCAGCAAATTGAAAGAAGTTTCGAAGCGGATCAGGTGACTTTTAGCAGTCAGTTCGATTCAGGGAACATGGGAAGAGTGGAGAGGGCGGCTCCAGATGTGTACTATGTCTGGACCGCCCCCGACTGTGCAGACACCGAGGCAGAAGTGACCTGTCGGTCTTGGTTCTACTTCCAAGTGACCGCTCCAGTGGGAAAGACGCTGACGTTCACAGTGAAGAACTTGAATTTGCAGGGCAAACTCTTCAGAGAAGGCATGAAGCCAGTCGTCAAAGCCTCCCCAGACTCCTGCTGGATGCGTCTACCCACCCCAGTCACCTACAATACCGCCTCCGACACACCCTCTCTCTTCGAAATCACCTTCCGCCACCACTTCCTCAGTCCCACCGCCAGCTTCGCATTCACCTTTCCTTTCAGCTACAGCGACACTCAGACTCTGCTAGCCGGACTGCACACTCTGGCGGATGAAGATGTGTACGTGCATGTGGAGAACATGGTGCAGAGCTTGGAAGGGAGGAGATGCGACCTGGTGACGATATCGTCCTATGATGATATCCTGGAAAGCAGGGAAAGCCATGCTTTGCCGCTGTTTCCGGAGAAGAAAAGACCGTTTTTATTCGCGGAAAGGAAGAAAATTGTGTTCGTGACTGGTCGTGTCCACCCCGGCGAAACCCCCGGCTCCCACATGCTCAACGGCTTCCTCAAGTGGGCAGTCAGCCCAGACCCCAGAGCCACCGAAGCCCGCAAGCACTTTGTCTTCAAGGTCATCCCCATCCTCAACCCCGACGGAGTCTACAGAGGTTACTACCGGACCGACACAATGGGCGTCAATTTAAACCGTTTCTATCAAAACCCGGAGTTAAAATTAGCCCCTACGATTTGGGCTACAAGGGAAGTGGTGCTGTCTTTTGCCACTAGACTGTACCTGCATGTGGACTTGCATGGACATGCTTCGAAGAGGGGGATTTTTTTGTATGGGAATTATATGGACTTTCAGAAGCAGGTGGAGGCGATGGCGTTTGCGAAGTTGATGGAGGTGAATTGTGCGAATTTCGACTTTGAGGGGTCGAATTTCTCGGAAAGGAATATGAAGGCGAAGGATAAAAGAGACGGTCTGTCCAAAGAAGGCAGCAGCCGAGTCGCCCTCTTCCGTGCCACCAACCTAACCCTCTGCTTCACAATGGAAGCGAACTATCACAGCGGCAGCCACCTCAACCCTTTACCAGCCTCCGGCCTAGCCGAAGCCGAGGCAGGGCAGTCCTCTGCGGATATGTATGCAAATGGCCCTACGGCGTATACAGTGGAGATATTGGAAGAAGCGGGGAAGGCGCTGGGAGTGTCGGTGTTGGACTCTATTGGGAAAAACCAGTTTTCGAGGGTGGGTAATTGTGAGTTGGGAAGTTTGGACGGAGTGAAGGTAGCAGCGGCTGAATATGTGTCTACGATGGCTCCATTCCGCTTCAACTCCGACATACGCAAGTTAGTAAAGAACAAAGAGCAGCTCCTGCTCAGCCTCGCCCCCGCCATTCCCAAGAAGAAAGCAGAGAAAACTGACAAAAAGTCCTCAGAGAGGAAGTGCGAACTGCCTCCTGCCCGCAGAACTGCCAGACCTCCTCGGCCCAAACAGGACAAAAACGAGACACTGCATACATCCAAGCCTAGAGCCAGTTCAGAGACTTTACCTGCAGTAGTCAACGTGAAAATCAAAAATTTCATCATGCCCGCGCCTATTTCCCCCAGATCCGAGGCCCGCAGGGTGGCCCATAGTCCAAATCTTATAGGGAAGCCGCCTGCTGGCCCTAGGAGACCGGCCCATTGTATGCAGAATAGACCTGGGAGTCGCTCCAGGTCCTCTGGCAGTGCGAAAAGGCTGAGAGACACTTCCAAACGAGAGCTGCCTTTATCGCCCTGTACGGCGGACGGGCAGGCGGAATAGCTTTTTATGTCTTTCCTAGCCTTTTCTATGCCTTAAATTGCGGATTTCCATACTTCAGCATCCTTTTCTCATACCAGTTCTCACATAAATCCATAGAAATGGGAAAATAACGGCGCTAGAGGAGTGCATGAGGTGGATTTTGCCATATAGTTGAATATAGAAAAGACAAAGGATAGCTGAAATGAACCGTATGAAGCCTACAAGTAGGGGAAATTGCCTTACAGCCCCTAGTTACGTCTATTCTAATGCTCCCCGCCACTCTCAGAGTTATACACAGTCGAATCATCGAAATTCCCCAAAGGGTCGTCCAGCGGCTTCCTCAGCCAGCGATACTTGTACCGGTCCAGCAGTCCTCCAACCAGAAACGCCAGCAGGACAAATAGCAGCTCCATCACCAAGCCTAGGGCAGTCCAGGCGTCTGAGTAGCTCAGGTGACGGTAAGCGGAGAAGACGATTAGGGTGATGGGTACGTTGATAAGGATGTAGAGGAGGGTTAGTAGGAGGATTAGTCGGCAGTGACGACGGTAGAAGTAGATTTTATTGTTGAGGTAGTCGAGAATGAGGACTGCAGACACACCTCCATGGAGAAGTATATCAGTAACCAGAACCCCGCCCTCTCCCTGCGGATACAGAAACGCCCAAAAGACCACAGTGAAGCCCAGCTCCACACACCAAGTCAACTCATACAGGAAGTGAGTAGCCTTCCAAAACACCTCGCAGCAGTAATTCAGCACCAGCAGGATGTACAGCGCGAGCGACAGCAGCAGGCCCCAGACTTCGATGTAGGCGAGACTGCGGATGTGCCGTTCTCTCCAGGTGTACACTGCTGTGTAGACTAGTCCGGCCAAAGCTGCGAGCCGAAACAGCATGAAAATCGTCCTAGACGTGACAATCGCTTCCTTCACACAATTCGTCGCTGTAAATGGCCAAAAGTAATGATCCAGTCGCTGCACACACGACCGGGCCATGTACCCCTCCGACCCACTGGAATTCGCCATGTGGGATTACGAAGATGCAGTATATAGGGGATACATGGGAACAGCCGAGTAGGCAGAAAGCGGCCTACGCACTAGCTAAAGGAGCTGCTGAGGGTGTAGCTATGTATGAGCTGTGGAGTAGCAGTAAATCCAGTCCTACGGGAGATGTGAGGGAAGGGTATCTGTGGATCAAAGAGGCGTGCAGTACTCGGAATGCCTGAGGACTGAATGCACAGGCAAGTACAAAGTCCTACTAGTGTAATGTAAGTGGGCGTAATATGGAAGTGAACAGCAGGACACTGCAGCAACTGCAGCTCGCCAGGTCCGCCGAGGACTGCAAAGAGCCTGTAAATGCACTTTGTTTCTCCGAGGACTGCCAGTTACTCCTCTCATCTTCCGATGATTCCAGTCTGCGCGTCTACTCAGTAGTGGACGAGCCTCGGCTGTGCACACAGCTAGAGCGGCCTGAAGGTGTTAACCACCTCACTGCGACACACTACACTCCTGCAGTGCTGTACGCCTCTTCCCCGGCTAACCAGCCTGTAGTGCAGTACTTCGACTACCACAAAGAGCGAGCGATCTGGACATGTCGAGAGTACACCCAGCGAATCACGGATCTAGCACTCTCCCCCACAAATGACTGCTTTCTGAGTATATCCGCAGAAAGTCGCCTGCTCTATTCCGACCTACGACAGCGGCGTGCCGTCTTTCACAGTAATTTGCCCTCTGCAGTAGGTACAGCTGCTTGCGCATTTGACCCTGCGGGTCTAGTCTTCGGCCTGAGCTATCTGGAGGAGGGGAAAACCGGGGTGAAGCTGTTTGATTTGAGGAACTTGGCGCAGGGGCCGTTTAGGAGTGCGGAGTTTGCGGGGAGTGGGGCGGTTAGGAGTGTGGAGTTCTCGGAAGACGGGGATTGCATGCTTGTGGTGACTGCTGGGAATAAGCTGCTGTCTCTGGATGCGCTTTTTCTGCGAGAAAAGGCTTGGATCGACCTATGTCTCCCTCCCGACGCTGAATCCACAGCAGTCTTCAGCGCCTGCAGCAAGTACCTCCTCAGCGGTTCCACCGCAAGCGGGAACCTGCACATATACGAGGTGGGCAGTGGGAAGTTGGTGTGGCGGGCGGACAGGAGGGGCAGTGTGAGGGCGCTGGCTTGGAGTAGGAAGTATGTTTTGCTGGTGGCGGCTGCCCAAGGGGTTGATTTCTGGGTCCCGAATTTAGGAAATTCGGGACTAAAGCAGTAAAGATAGGTAGTTTGCGCAGATCTGATAAGGGTTAAGCCGATTTTGGTACATTTCCAATGCATATATCCTAAGTGCATACTTCTACTCTATGCTAGTTCCAGATTAGAGGCTTTAATACTACTATAGTCCAATACAGATAGTCAGTTGAAGTCGGTTTTCCCCTTTATTGCTCCATAGACCGCTGAGTCCTATGCAAATAAGCGCAGGCTTTGATTATATGAACTGGCACTCAGTCCTTTCTATACCTTTCAGGTGCACTGCTACTTCACTATAGGGAAATATGAGGCTTTAATAGCAGTAGGCCACTTTTCCCCAGTATATGCGACTTTTCACAACGTACTATATGCAATATCTCTCTATATAGGCAAAAAGCAGTCTTTGAAGGCTTTATCAGAGTTTCCGCTGCCTTCTGGCTATATATCCCAGTCAATTTCCTCTATGGCTACAACTAGCCTTCACCTAAGAGATTTCACCCACTCTATACTAACCTCTAGACACATTAACCCTAGTCTCCATGACTTATTATGTCCTAGGAAAAGCTAAAGGCCGGAGCCGCACTGGCCTCTTCCACATGCGCAATTGTGTGTCCATACAGTTCACTCAGCAAGTTCTCCACCGCTCTGTACACCTGCGAGTTCTCAGTGCTTGCCAGGCGCTCCACCTTCCCCAGTCCTCCCAACTCCTCAAAGCTCTTCACCCCGTCCTCTAACTCTTGGTAGGCGAGGCAAAGCTGCATAATGCACCTCAGACCCTCGATTAGTGTCAGCTGTAGGTTGCAGTCTTGGATTTCCAGAGCGTCTAGCAGTATTGGGAGCACGTTGGAAGCTACTAGAGTGAGGGTGATGGAAAGGTCGTGCTGGCCGCCTAGGTTGAGGATGGCGATTATGGCTTCTCGCTTGATGGAGAAGGTGGAGCAGGACAGCTCTTCCACTAATTTGGGGAAGATCCGGTGCTGCACCAGTCTCCTGGCTTGCTGCAGCGTCCCAGCCGCCACATTACTCAGTCCCCACATCACCTCCCTCCGCACCTCCTGCGCCTGCGTCTCCAACAGGGTCTCCAGCAGCTCCAGCACCCCGCCCTCCAACAGTCTCTCAGTCTGCTGCTCCGTCCCCAGCAGCAGGTTTGTATAGGCCTTTAAGGCTTCCATCGCTACAATTCGATCGATACTGCGGGTGTGTTTCGCCAAGTAGGAGGAGAGGTGCAGGGCATGCACCAGGTCGATTATATCGGAATGGCCTGCAAAAGTGGCTTTTTCGCAAATGATGCAAGCGTCTAAGAGTGCTAAAGGCTTGGGACAGCTTTCGAAGCAGCGGAGCGCCACTTCGAGACTCATGCGGACGGTTTCCTGGCCCGGCGGAGGCTGGAAGCGGCAAATATTCGCAAAAAACCACACAATTGAAGGCATTAACCGCTCATATTGCGACAAATTAATCAGTTTCCGCACCTTTTCCGGGAAATTCAAGTTAACTATCGCATCCCTGTACTTGACGCAGTCCCCCGCAATGTTACAAAGCGTCCAAACCGTCTGATCCACCATCTCCACACTCTCACTCTCTAGCAGCGCAGGCAAAGCCAGCAGCACTCCCGCCTCCATCACCTTTTCCACCAACTCATGCTCTCCTGCACTGATATTTGTAAGGCACCAAAGAGCATTATAGACCAAAGTGTCGCTGGAGTCACTGAGTAGGTCGATTAGGATAGGCACCAGGCCGATTTCGACGGTGGTGCGGAGGATGGATTCGTAGCCGGTCGTGATGAGGTGGCGCAGGGCGTTGATTGCGAGGCTGAGAAGGAGGGAGTCAGGGGGGGATTGGATGGTTTCGCTGAGGAAGGTGACTTGGTCGAGGTCGCTGCTTGTGGAGAGTCGGGGGTCGTGGGAAAGCAGGAGAGTGTGGATATGCTGTGAAGGTGACTCACTGGTCGAAGTCTGGCTCAGCAGAATCCGTCGCTTGGACACCTGCTCCGACCTGCTCTGTTTGCGCAGCTCCACAAAGCCCTGGGCTCTGCGTCTCTTCAGGTCTTCGAGGTCCACAGCCAGGAAGTTTCTGGCCCTGCAGTCCATGATCTCCTTCGCGAGCATATTACTATAGGCGGGAACCTGGCTAGTATGGACTTTTGCACTAGAGGGAAATTTGCCTATGCCAAGGTAGTGTAGGCAGAAAAGGATTGAGGAGGGATATGGGAAAGAGACTATGTAGACTGAAAGCGGGGATATTGGGTTTGAGGAGCTATTGTTAGGAAAGGGGATTTACCACCCTTTAGATTCATGATTTCAGCGTCCGCAGGACTTGCAGCTAGAGAAACCTCGCAAATACCATCAAAACCAGGCAAGATTGGCATATTTTCTCGTAAATGGATCTCAAGCCAGTCCGACCCCAACAGAGTTCCGACGCTGAAACCGGTCTAAAGCCTGCCCAAAAACACAGACACTGGAGTGCTTTTAGTATGGCTGCGATTACAAACCCAGCTTTTCCACTCTCAGCACCAACATCCTCAGAGAAGTATACAGCTTCGCACTCCCTTTCAACTCCCTCGTCTGGCTCAGCACTATCCAATTCAGAACCTTCAATTTCAGAACTGGCCAGCTGGACCCTGCTATTCGCTTGGAGCGAAGCATCCGATGTGACTTTTATAGAGGCTGGGCAGCTGTTGACTCGGAAAGGCTAGTGGTGTGTGGGGGCGGAAACGACGAAAGGCAGAAAACTGCTTATATTGGCCTTTTTGGTGCACAGCACAGGCAGGGTCCAGTCGCTCCCTGATATGACCCGGGGACGCAGAGCCTGCGGACTGTGTGTGTGTCGAGGCGCTGTGCATGTTTTTGGCTCGATTGGCTGTGCTGCGGGTGAGCGACTGGCTGTGCAGACTGGTGAGCTGCTGGACATGCACACAGCCAGGTGGAATTTCAATGCGACTGTGTGGAAAGGTGCGATTTTCCTTTGTCAAGGAAGTGTGGATGTCTTTGATGGCCACAACAAGCTCAGTGCGGGGCTGATTTTACCAGAGGGCTGGAACACCATTAGCTACGCATGCGGAAAATCGCTGCTAATATTGTCGAAATCGCACTTCATGGTGCTGGAAATGAGAGAAAACAGGCCTGCTATAGTAAGGAAAGAGACACATCGAGAGGCCTCAGTGGCCTCACACCCCACTCCTGTGCTGTTTATGGGGGCAATTGATCGGGCTTGAGAATGGGAAAGTCTGCAGATATTCGCTGGAAAACGGGAATAGACTAGAATAAGTGATGAAGTGAGGGTATTAGTGCTAAGGAAGGTATGGAAAGTGCAAATTTCAGCTTTCTAGTCAAAGATATATCGCTTAGATAGGCCGACTGTAGGCTACTCTAGTCCCAAATATGTACTTTTCCCCCACTCTCCCAAATATGGGAGTTCCCAGGCTTTTACCTGCTTCAGAAGTACGCCATAGCTGCCTTTAGGCAGTCCCTATAGTTCCAATAGAAACAGCAGGAAGTCACTAATGGTAAGCCTACTTTCCCTAAAGCCAGCACTAGACTTGTACCTGTACCGACTCATCCGGGCTGCTTCCTCCCGATAGTTCCAGGCAATGTAAAAGAAAATGGGCTCTATCTGCGGGAAGGACAAAGGAGCACTGAAGCACGTTATTGAATCCAGAGTGCCTCGGTCGGAAAGCAAAAAACTCTCCCTGGGCAAGCCTGCCCAGCCTACAGCCACCCCTACCGCCAAGACCGACGACTTAGCCGACAACTCCGAGCAATACGACGTGAACCGCAAGAACGTAAAGAAGAAGGGCGCTGTCATAGACTCGAGGTCGGAGGCGCCACAGGGCGTAGAGGCTAGGAACGCCCAAGTGACGGACAAGCCAAAAACGCACTGGGAAGTGCAGATGATCACTATGGCGGTACACAGACATTCGGTGCTGGCGGATTTGACGGAGGATGCGAGGGAGGAGGTTATCAATAGTATGCGGTTTTTCCTGCTCAACCCCAACGAAATCATCTTCGAGCAGGGCGGCCAAGCAGTCCATTTCTTCGTAGTAGGCTCCGGCAGTCTCGAAGTCCTGGTCAACGGCGCCCGAGTCAACGTAATGAAGACCGGGGACAGCTTCGGAGAACTCGCCCTGCTGCATAACACCGGGCGGTCCGCCACTATCAAGACCTTGGAGCGCTGTACGCTCTGGGGAGTGGACAGGAAGCGCTTTCGGGAGGCGGTGGAAAAGGTAAATGGACGGAATTATAAGGAAAATAAGGACTTTGTGAATTCGGTGCCGATCTTTGACTCCATGACTGTGGGGGAGAAGGAAAACCTGCTGGCTGTCGTGACTACGCAGAAGTTCCAGGGCGGGAAGAAGATAGTCATTGAGGGAGAGCCGGGAGACCTGTTTTACCTCATCAAGGAAGGCATAGTGAGCTGCTCTGTCAAAGGCGCGGAAATCAGGAAGATGGAAAAAGGCGACCACTTCGGCGAGCAAGCCCTGCTCTACAACACCACTCGCACCGCCACCGTAACAGCCGTCGACAACGTTCGAGTCCTAAGCATCGGCCGCGAACAGCTCAGCGAAGTCCTCGGCACCTCCCTACAGCGCATTATATACAGAAACACACAGCGAATTGCACTGGACAAGAGCGAAGTGCTCAGCAAACTGACCTTGGATCAGAAGGAAAAGTTGATAGATCGGATACAAATAACGAATTATACGGACGGAGAGGTTGTGATACCTGCTCAGACGCTGCTTAGGACTGGGCTTTATATAGTGCTGAAGGGCGGGTTGAGGGTGGAGGCTGGACCGTATGCGGAGATGTTTGCGGTGATTGGGGAAAGGGCGATCACGGAGTCGACGGAAGAAGTGACGGAGGTGAATATTATGGCAAGTGGGGATACAGACGTAGCATACATCACCAAAGCTGAATTCGAGGAAACACTCGGTGGCGACATCACCAAAATATCTACGAAAAACGAGGCTTTGGCAGTACTGAAGAAAGTCTCCCTCTTCCGAGGCTTCTCCACTGACCGTCTGTATCAGCTTCTCTCTGTAAGTCCTATGTAGGCTCTCAGGGTGGAAGTGTACACGGACCAGCAGCCTGTCTTCAGACAAGGAGACGTGGGAGAGGCGTTCTATATAGTGAAGACTGGGCAGGTGCAGGTCGTGAAGGACGGAGTTGCGCTAAGGAATATAGCAAAAAACGACTTCTTCGGAGAGCGATCCGTCCTATCCAACGATGTGCGAACTGCAGGGATCGTGAGTGTCGGGCAGTCGGAGTGCTGGGTGCTGCACCAGGCCGACTTCCTCACCATCGTCGATGAGAGCATTTCCCGGCTTTTGATCAAAAGGATCCAGCTGCAGGACGACAGCATCACTATGGACGACCTGTCGATTGTCAAACTACTGGGGAAAGGCATGTTCGGGTGTGTCTTTTTGGTCGTTCACAAGGTCAAAAGGTCGCTGTATGCGCTCAAATGTGTGCAAAGACGCAAAATCCGCATGTTTGATATAGCGGAAAACCTGCAGTTGGAGCGTCGGCTCTTGCTGCAAATTGACCATGTTTTCGTTATGAAGCTGGTCAAGACCTTCAAAGACGACCGACACGTCTACTTCCTCACAGAATACGTGAACGGCCAGGACCTATTCGACGTCATCCGAGTCTTAGGCCTGCTCAAAGAAATCGAGTGCAAGTTCTACTCCGCCTGTATGCTGCTCATCTTAGAGCACTTACACGAGAAAGGGATTGTGTACCGAGATTTGAAGCCTGAGAATGTAATGGTGGATGATGTGGGGTACCCGAAACTGATAGACTTCGGGACGGCGAAGTTGATATCAGGCAGGACGTTCACAATTTTGGGCACTCCGCACTATATGGCCCCCGAAGTAGTCTTAGGCAAGGGCTACGGCCTGCCTGCAGACATATGGAGTTTGGGCATAATGCTATATGAGTTCATATGCGGCGGAGTGCCTTTCGGTGAGGAAGACGAAGACCCATTTGTGATATATGACAAAATTCTGCATGAAAGTATGCGCTACCCGGCTTCCCTGCCCAAGGGCAACCCTACGAGGCAGTTCATTGAAGCGCTGTTGAATAAGAACCCTGCTGTGAGGTCGATTGGAGGGATTCCTAAGCTGAAGGAGCAAAAGTGGTTCTTTCAGTTTGACTGGGTAGGCGCTATGTAGGAGAAGCTGAGTCTCAAGCAACTCACTCCGCCTCTCGTCCCCAAGACAAAAGACCTCTCCGAAGACATCTTCCGCAGCATATCCCGCAAAGACTCCCTATCCGCCATAATAGAGGTATCCCCCACGCAGGAGGAAGAAGCCATGGACGACACCCCCGCCCAAGAAGAGCAGCCCGAGCCGCCTGGCTGGGACAAAGAGTTCTAATGTAGACTTTAACGCCGTGCCGGCTCTCTGGCTTGGTAGCTGGCAGCGAGGCGACGCTTGCACTGGTCACAGGCGATAGACTCGAGTTGGCCGGGAGGGAAGGTATCGAGGAGCTGCTTGTTCACTCGCTCCTGACTGGCTGCCATGTCCCTGCGTCTGGCCTGCAAATTGAGTCTTTCGGCGGTGAGTTTGGTCAAGTCTTCCTCGGCTTCGGTTAAGGCTGTGGTCAGTTTGTGGGCTTCGACGTGCAAGGCCTGCTCACTGGACTGGAGAGTCGACAGGTCCTGTAGAAGCTGCTGGAGGGCTGCTTCTTCCGATTTGATTTGGGCGAACAGCTCTGCTTCCAGTGTCCTTTCTTCTGATATTACTTGGGCTGTTTCTACCCGTAGTAGCGCAGATTCCTTATCTAGCGCTTCTCCCTGCTTCTCAGCTTCCTCGAGTCTTTCCTTTGCTGTCTCCAAGTCTTTCCCGAGAGACACGAGTTCTTCCTGCATTTCCGCTCTGATCTGCTCCTTCAGTTCATTCTCATCACAAGTGGAACACATGACATGGCCGCTTTCAAACTGCAGAATCGCATGCAGCTCACACACCGCCTTTGCACATAGCTCACACACCAGCCCTGTCTCTGCAGAACAAAGGTAGCAGCGACTAGAGGCCTGAGACCAGTTGGGAGCCGGGGCTTGAGAGAGGGGGGTCAGGTCTCGGTCCTTCAGCGGCAAATCAGACATACTGGGAGGAAGGAAATGAGTCCAAAGGACAAGTTGAACTGGTAAATGGTAGGAAATGCGTTGATATGGGTAGGAAGCAGACAAGCGTTTACACTACTCAGCCGTAACTTTGAGAATTTCACATTATCGTGTTACAAAAAGGACACAGCAGCGGGGTTTATATGATGAGAAAGCAGAATTTCTCTCTATATTAGTCTGATTTACAGGTTTGACTTACAGAAATGTCCGAACGCTTCATGAAAAGTCATAGAAATGCAAGCTTATTGATATATAAAAGCCTAGACTTACTAATCCTTTGCTTTAGGTCTTTCCAGCGGGCGATTAATCAGTTATTTTGTTCATTTCCCCGATACAGCCATAAAATTGCGCGTATTACGTTAGCAAAAAGGGGAAAGCAATCTTCTTTAGGCGAAACTCTCTAATAGAGTCTTGTAGTCTCAAAGAACACCAAGCTGTCTGTCCTGGCTAGACAGGACCTAAACCAATCCTTACTATCAGCTCGATCGATTCCCCCACTAGTCCTTCCTATATCCCAGTCAGCTAGTTCTCTCCAAGACGTAAGGTTATAATCAGTCAAAATGAGTCGCACCCGACTGCAAATCAACACCACCACCTGGAACCGAGACTCCAACGGCCTTTTCGACTACGACAGTCGCAGCCTATTGCACCAAACCTTCCGCACAGCCACAGGCGCACAGATAACGAGGACAGAGAACCACTGCCAACTCAGTCGGCTGGAGTCTTCTATCAGTGGAGAGGGACTGGTGACGGTGGCTGCTTTGGTCGGGGAGAGGTATGCCGTGCAGGAGTGTAAGGGGGGGAGTCGATTGTGGATTCTGGCGAAGTCGCTTAGAGGACGCATTCCAGGGGCGGAACTGGCCCCTGGAGACATCCTCCGCCTCGGGAAAATCTCCCTAGTAGTGAAGCGCACCTCCAACCCCCACTCTCCAGGTTCCAACCCCCCCAAAAATCACACCTTCGCCAAGCAAGACACAAGCGAAAACCTCGACACTCACTCCCTCAACGAACCCGGCCAATGCCGCATTTGCCTCGGAGAAACCTACACGCTGGAAAACCCCTTTATAGCGCCCTGCGCCTGCGACGGCAGTATGAAGCTGATTCATCTGTTGTGTCTGCGCGAGTGGCTGAAGAGCAAAGTGACGGTGAGGGAAAGTGGCATGGTCGTCAGCTACACCTGGCAGCAGCTCAAATGTGAACTGTGCAAGACGGAGTTGCCTGAAAGTGTGAGATGTAGCAGTGGCTTTGTGGACTTGTTGGACTTCCACAGGCCGGAAATCGCCTATATGATTTTGGGAGACTGTAATACGCCTCAGAATGCGATTGAAAGGATTATTTATGTGATTAGTTTGTATGAAAGTGACAGTATTCGGATCGTAAGTGCCAAGCAGGGACGAGGCCACGACAGCGAAATCCGCATAAATGACATTTCGGTGAGTCGCCTGCATGCCACTATCAAGCTACGAGAAGGCCACTTCTACCTCGAAGACCGCAGTTCCAAGTTCGGTACTCTAGTGCAGGCCCGCTCCAGTCTAGTGATCTCCCGCCTCCTGCCCTGCGCAGTGCAAGTAGGCCGCACAGTACTTGATTTCGAAGTAGTGCTGGACGTGGGGTCAGTGTTTCGGTGCTGTTTGTGCTGCTGTCCCAGGTCCTCTGCAGTGGCTCCCGCTGCTGACACTTTCGCGGATAATGAGAGAGAGGAGCCGGGGGAGGAGGAGAGAGCGGATTCGGATGAAGAACTGAGTAGGAGGAGTGGAGAGGTGGCCTCGGCAGTGGTGCCTAGGACTTCCCCAGACGCAGGAGCCATGGGAAGCATATGACCGATATAAATCTTCTAAATGGAGAAACAACCGTTGATTTCAGGCTGCCGCATTGAACTCAGTACGCCCTACACAGACACCTGCATTTTGAAGCGCCTCAAGCCCGATTTCACCCTCGAAGCCAAAAGCCTGAACTGGCTCTCCTACCATCCCTACCAAGATCTATTCAACAATGCAATGCTCAAATACCCTATCCTTCCCTCCACTATCTTTGACAATTGCAAGGACAACAAGTACAACTCTATCATCGGCCTGACTATGTACAATGAGGGGGAGGAAGAGCTGTTCAGGTCTATGAAGGGCGTTTTAACAGACTTCGGCAGTTGTTTACAAGTGGATAGAACCTTGGTAGTGGTGATTGTGGACGGGATGACTCAACTGCACAAGAACGACAGCTTCGTGCAGAAACTCGAACAAAAGTACCAAATATACAATAAAGCACAGGCGGAGGAGTTCCTTAGAGAGCATCAAAAAGACCGATTCGCCCGAAAGCAGAGTTTTCGAGAGTGGAAAGCGGAGGTGAAGCTGGGCACTGCAGAGGCCTTGATAGACTCGTCAGTGGGCAGCTACTTGGACTGTGCGATTCTATTCCAAGGCTGTCTAGCCCTGAGTTGCAATGACCTGCTGCCTGCATTGCCCGGGGGTCCTCTACCTTCTGTGGATGTCTTCTTCGTAGTCAAAGCTGAAAACCGCAAAAAGCTGCATTCCCACCTCTGGCTGTTATCCGGCTTCTGCAGGGCGATAAAGCCGAAATACGTCTTTGTACGCTGCTACATAGATGATAGACGTAGGGACAGAGCCGACCGCCAGTAGTCTGCAGCAGCTGACCGCCTACATGGACGCAAACGAGAACTGCGGCGGCTGCTGTGGGGAAATCATTGTCAGAGACGTGCCCTGGCACAATATAGTCCTGGGCGCGCAGTGGTTCGAGTACCGTATGAGCCACTTGCTCATTAAGACCTTTGAGAGTGCGATGGGGTATATATCGGTCCTCCCTGGTGCATTTTCTGTGTACCGGTGGGAAGCCTTGTCTCGGCCTGCTTGCACTACAGTGGACGGGCCGGAAAGTAGCGTTTTGCATACGTATTTCAAGCCGTTCACCGACCCTGACCGACTCACATGGCGGGAAAGCAACATTTACCAGCTTGCAGAAGACCGGGTAATGTCTGAAGAAATCGTCAAATTCCGTCCTGCTGACCTTTTCCAGCCCCAATACTACACTCTCCAGTTCCTCAAGTCCGCCAAGGCCCTCACCGAAGGCCAACCCGACCTGATTTCCCTCCTAAACCAACGCAGAAGGTGGATAAACGGGTCCTGGTTCGCCTTGCTGCAAGTCGTCGACCAGTGTCTGTGCTGGTCAGTAATGCGCACAAAGCGGACTGTAGGCCGGAAAGTACTGATGTTAGTGGAGTATGTGTACTTGATAGTGACTCTGTTGTTGACTTGGTTGGGAGTGGGACTGTACTACAGTGGGTATGCGAGTATTATGAGGAGACTGTTTGAGAGGTTGGGAGTGGGGTGGGCGGAGTGGATGCTCAATTCGTGTTATTTGTTCTTCGTGGCGGCGACTTATTTGATGGCGCTGTCGACGCGGGCGGATGCTATTGCGGGGTTTTGGGTGGCTGCGAGCATTTTTCACTCGATTATCGCCTTATTTTCCTGTGCAAGTGGCATTTATGTGATATACTACGGGTATCTGTTCGCTACTACTCTAACGCAGATCTATGTAGCAGTGATAGTGGGCGTAATGAGCCTAGCAGTGCTTATCTACTGCGAAGACCTCCGCAAAATGTTCGTCTTTTCCCTGTGGTACTCCCTCATGACTCCCACCTACATCAACGTCCTCATGGTCTTCGCCCTCTGTCGCACCGATGACCTGACCTGGGGCACTCGCGGTAACAGCGCCAACAGCAGCACCAAAGACCTGTACAGTGCCCAGAAGACCAAGTACTTGGTCCTGTATGCTACTTGCAACTTCCTAGGAGCAGCGGTGGTGCGGCAGATGGACGCTGGCACTGGGAATGACAACATTGAGTATTTGTACCTGGTGGGCGCTATGCTGATGGTGGTGCCGTTTGTAGGGGAAGTGGGGTACCATGTAGCCTTGGTGGGGCAAAGATGTAGGCAGGCTAGTTAACTGGCTTCGATAAGACATTCCTGTTAATTGGGCACGGTCCCTCGGCCTTATTAACTCCGGATCCTTATCTGCACTTCCTACAGGTCTTCAGCTAAATCAAGCCGCGATTAACACTGTACCTTTCTGCAGCAGAGGAGGAAATGCTGCTGAGTCTATGAGTAAGCCCAGCGCCGCACATTGTGTTGCTATGTCTCGAGACTGTGGACTTACTATGTGAGTGGGTGACTGCTCTAGAGGCGTAGAGCAATTCTGGACTAAGGCCTTCCATCTTACTCAAGTCATTCTGAGGAAGTCCGATCACGCCTATCAAGTTTACGACTTTACACTAGACACAGGTCTCAACATTGAAAGCCGAGCAGGCAATTGAGTCAGTGCTTTCCTAGTTGACCTGGCACAACCCAGGCTATAGTAAAGGCTCAATATGACAAAAGCATAGGCGGGACCGGATTTGGCAATTGGATGCCTAGGTTCACTGTATGCGCTGGGCTCAATGTGCCTAGTCACAAAAGCTACATGCACTCTACTAAACCTGCAAAATGCAAAGCGAGTGAATGCAGGCTCTTAGTATCAATAACTGCACTCTCAGACATATACATAACTGCCATTATAGTTGGGTTTCCGAGCGAAACAGCAACCATACTACTGCAAGTGCTGAGGTCTTTGTTTCTATCAGGGGACATAGGACAGGCCAAGTACACCATTAGTTAGAGACTCTAATTAGGACTGGGCGGGGGCCCTATTTCACCTTGGCAGGCCGGGGAGCCGCATTCACAGCGAATTCGAAAGGGCAAATTGAGCAACTGGTCGAAATTCACTGTCAGTTCCTCTTGGCTGGCTATAGGGCGGTTGCTGTACAGTAGTAAGCGCGTTTCAAGCCAGGCCACTCCGGGAGTCACCCGCAAAACGCTCAAATTCGGCCCACAACTATGCGTCAAAAACCGCGCCAAAGAGCCCTTTTGCCGGGTTCTGAGGTACAGCGGCGGCTCCAGGCTGAGCAAAGGCTCGAAATAGCCCTGCTTCCCTACATGCTCCGCCTCCCCCACCACTTCCCCTGTCACTTCCAATACCAACTCACAGGCCGCTATAGCGTCGAAACTGAATAATGCCCAGTGCTTGGGGGCGATACAGGTCAGTACTGAGCGACTTTGCTGTGTGCTTTTAGTGAGGAAGTGGAGACAACAGGCGGATTTCACGCAGTGGCAGGAGGAGGTGCAGGCTTGTATGTGGAAGTAGCCGCTGCTGGGCAGGTTTAGCTGTAGTTTGCCTTCGTTGTGGGTCAGTTGGCTGCTTAATTGGCCGGCGCAAGGACAGAAATCGCTGCTACAGCGGCCAAATCGGCACTTGCACTGCTTTTGCTTCCCTGAATTCACATAGGGAGTAGGGAAATTCACCTCGTTCTTCAGCAAAAACGCCCATTTTTCCGGAAATCGCTCCCCAATCCCGCGATTAGCAGTCAAAACACTGATAAAAACCCCACTAGGAGAGGGAATGAGGGTCTGATACAGGCCTGAGTTGGGCCAAATGGACTCCCACAGCCCTTTAGACTCCGCTGTGCTGTCTTCGGAGGCTGAGGAGGAGTCGGAAGGGAGTGCGGGACAGGAGGGAATGCAGGTTTGGGGCAGGTTTGTGCATATAGCAGGGCTTTTGAGGGGGAAAGTCAAGTCTTTGCAGGTGGTTGCGACTTCGCTTTCGATGATTTCTCCGAGATTTAGCGTTATTAGCAGGGATTTCCCCTCGTTTAGGTCCTTTTCCCAGTCTATTTCCTCCTTCAAGTACTCGAAATAGCCCTCCACCCTGCCAGTCCCCACTCCCAGTATGTCCCCTAGGTCCTCAAACACGCTTTTCGCCCTCATTCCCGCCTCTTCAAATGCCCTTTTGACTGCAAATTCATACGAATCCAGCACGCCCTCATCCACCCCAGTCAACTCCTGCCCCCATCTCCCCTCTCTGAGTGCTTTGAAGCGCATGTAGTCTCTGTCGAGGCGGTGTGTGAGGCTGGGCAAGAGACGGAAGCGGGGAAACGCGCTGGTCATGTTAGATATATTGTTAATGGAGACAGGAGAGTGAGGTTAGAACTGGGTGGAGTTGTTGTGGAGAGTGCTGGCTGGGTCGGAGAAGCGGAGAGGGAGGTAGGCGATCATCACGGTTATGTCGTCCACCACATCTCCTTCACTCTGAATCCACCGAGCCCAGGCCTTCTTCGCCAGCTGCTCCGCTGCCTCCGCCACCTTCGTCCGTCCCATCCCCGCCACCAGGCTAATTGCGTCCTCATTGGACATGAACTCCCAAACTCCGTCACTGCAGAGGAGAATGAATTCGTCCTGCTCTGTGATGTCGTATACACTGAATGTCGGCTCTGATATTACGCCCAGGTCCCTGCAGAGCATGTCGCCTATGGAGCGGCTCATTGCCAAGCCTGGAAAATCGCGATTTCTGATAAAGACGCGATAGGGGATGTCATTGGGCAATTTCTTGACTTCGCCGTTCCTCGACTCAATTCTCGCCTTTTCCTCAGGCAAATTGGGCTTGTGGTCAGGCATAAGCACCACCGCTTCCCTTTTCCCTGCCGCCGTCTTTCTGCTGAGCACCGCCCGGGAGTCGCCCACATGCGCTACATACAGCTTGTCCTCCCTGACCAACAGAACCGAAGCAGTGGAGCCGGATAGCACACAGTCGAAGACCGCTTCAGGGTGTTCACAGTGCATTTCCAGGGATTTCTGGCACTTCTCGAAACTAGGGACGAAGGACTGGAGCGGGTCAGTGGGGAAAGACTCATGCTGGGATATCAGCTTCGGTAGAAGGGTATGAATGAAGTTAGACACGTTGTGTCCAAAGGGGCCGTGTCCGTCAAACACTCCCAGCAGTACCTGTTTCCCATCAATCAACAGACTGTAGTCATCTTGATTGGGACTTTCCGGCTTCAGGCCTTTCTTGCAAGTGACAGCCAGTCCTAGCTGTCTCAGGTAGTTTTCAGGGATTTGGTCCCCGGATATGCGTGATTTCTTCTCTTCGAATTGGTCTTGTGGGTGCAGGGACAGGGCGCCTTCGATGGTCACTTGGCAGTTTAGGACCATCACTGTGCCCTGCTCTTCCTTCTCTTCAGTTTGAAGGATGTGGGACACATTGACCTTTGGGTGCTTGACGAAGCTGCCGTTGCTTCTGTTCTGATAGAGCTGAAGGAAGGCCTCTGGTCCTATTGGTCCTTCCTGTTCCGGGTTTTCACTCAACTTCCATATGGACAGCCTTTCCCTCTTTGGCGGGACTCGCTTCACTGCTGCAGGCTTCAGAGCCGCTGCATCCACCTGCATTTCGATCTTCTGTTTAGCCACACACACCCCCATTACCACAAATTCTCCCCAGTCTATGTAGTGCGATAGAGAAATGAAGAGTCAAGACCAATGCTCTATTTGCAGCGCTGGCGGAGACCTGATAAGTCTCAGTTGTCCACATATAGTCTGCAGACTGTGCCTTGGTCGGCTGTATAGACACGGCAAAGGACTGCACTGCGACCTGTGTCAAGCCTGGGTCGCCGAGCACAGTCCTTTGAGCCAACAGACTAGAACTTCTCCAGTGCTGTGTTTGTTTGAGAAGCAAGGGAAGGGGAAATGCACACATGGGGCGGATTGCCCTAGAAGTCACGATCCAGTACTATTGGCGCCCTTTTGGCCGGCGGCTGCGAGGCCTTTGGTGCCGGTGGCTATCCCTGTCCTGCCGCTGCCGACTCCGGAGTCTCCTTTGCCGAGCCGTTCTCATGTCAAATCCTTCGTACTCAACACCTACTTCGCTCAGGACGAAAACAAGAAAACTGAGTTCAAGGCTTCCACGTCTCAGCGCTTTGAAGTGCAGCTGACTGTGCACATGCTCGCCAAGTACATCTGCGCCTTCCTCAACACCCTGGGAGGAGTGCTGTACTACGGAATCACTGACGACCACACAGTGAGAGGCCTCGTCCTCAGCGCCCAGCAGCGAGACCGACTCCGTCTCGCCATCGACTCCTGCTGCAACTCCTTCAGTCCAGAGGTAGACACAGACAAGTTAAAGCTGCGCTTTGAAAGGGTTGTCACAGCAGACGGCAGCGAGTGCAAAGACACCTACGTAGTGGTCATTCGCGTCCTCAAGGGAGACCCGGGACAGGTCTACTTCACCCCTGACCACAAGGCGTGGTGTCGCAGAGAAGCGAGTATCCGAGAACTGAGGTCTGCAGCGCTCGTGGCTTTCATCAAGAAGAAACTGGCGGGTAAGGGTGAGGGCGAGGGCGACAGTGACGAGGAGTCTAAGCGGTCCGGCCCCATTTCCCCCTCTGCAGACCGAGCTCCTCTATGGGAATACTACAGCAGTGACCGGGAAATGTGGACTGAGTACCCGGAAGACATCCAAATACAGCTGGAAAACGACTTTATCAGTCAACAGGCCGTTAGTTACCTCAACTTTAGGGGAGAACAGTCGATTTTGGACTTGAAGTGGATGCGGGAGTCGCAGACGCATACTTTTTATGAGGTCAGGAGAGTGGATATGCGCAATATGGGAAGGGGGAAGTGGTGCACGCAGATAGATGAGCGAATGCATTACTTTGATGACAGGACGAATCAGGCTTTAGACGAAGCCTGCATGACCGAAAAGCCCGACTCCGAGGTAAACATCGAGAGTTACATATACTACGTGAACTTCGAGCGCATGCGACTGTCCGCCGACATGCCTCTGTGGCGACAAGGCGATTAATCTTAGGCTAGACCTGGTGAACAAATATGAAGGCTCTGACTTGCCTTTGGATTGCGCTGGCGCTGGGCATGACTGCAGCCACGCTGCCTCCGGATGCACAGGACGCCATTTTGCTGCTTGGGGGAGTGTTGGATGGAGTGGCGGCTGGGGTGGGAATCGCTAACATTCAGAACTGCGTCACAGATGCCGAGGAGACTGGGTACGACATCTACGAAGCCGTGGTCCTCTTCGAGAAAGAAGACGCCACAGACGTCAAGCAAGCCATCAACAACCTCGGCCAGGCTCTAGAAGTCCTCCCTTCCGCCATCAAGAACTGCGCATCCGCCTATGAAGACGACGCAACTGACCTGGAAAACATGCTTGCAGTCTTCGAAAACCCCTACACCTTCGCATATACAGTGGGCAAGAACCTGGTACTGAATGGCAATGACATCTATGGTGATATGGCCGCGGCCATGGCGGACTGGGACTCTGGGAACTTCTACAGCTTTGGACTGAATGTGGGGAAAGGCTTGGCGCAGACCTTCCTTTCTCAGAAGGCTATTGTAGAGGCGGTTAATGGCAACCCCAATTCTCGCTGGACGGCTAAGAAGTACCCTCATCTCTCCGGCCTGCGGACTGAAGAGAAGAAGAAGTTCCTAGGCACCACCATCATCGACCAGACCAAACTGCTCCCTTCGAAGACCTACTCCCAGCCAGTGACCGCCTCTCTGCCTACTGCCTTCGACACCCGGGTCCAGTGGCCACAGTGCATCCACCCCATTTTGAACCAGGGCGACTGCGGCAGTTGCTGGGCCTTTGGCGCCAGTGAAACCCTCTCCGACCGCTTCTGCATCGCCTCCAACAACACTGTCAACCTGGAGCTGTCCCCTCAAGACCTTGTAGACTGCTCCCTCAACCTCGGCTGCAGTGGAGGGTATCTATACACTACCTGGCTGTGGATGGAGACAGCAGGCGTCTCCACACTGCCCTGCATTCCCTATGTCTCCGGCAACACGACTAAGCGGGAAGAGTGCACCTCGACCTGCACTGACACCAATGACGTCAAGCCGAAGTACTACGCACGCAAGCTGGCCACCAGTCTACTGCCCACTGCAGCAGACATCAAGGCGGATATGTACCTCAACGGCCCTGTGCACTCTGCTTTCCTGGTCTATGAAGACTTCATGAACTATCAGAGTGGAGTCTACTCACATCAGACGGGAGACTACTTGGGTGGACACTCCATCAAGATCGTAGGGTGGGGACAGACTGCGGACGGAGTGGAGTACTGGATCGTGGCGAACTCCTGGGGAACTGACTGGGGACAGGACGGGTTCTTCTGGATTGAGCAAGGCGCCTGCATGATTGACGTCAACGGTATCGCAGGCGAGCCTAACCTTAGCTCCTAAACCCTTTCCCAGGCCCACTGCTTAATTCCCTCGAAGCCTCAGCCTTTCTGACTTGTAAGGAGATCGATATAAGCGAGTTCTCTAATAGTCAGTTCCTCACATATCCATTATGCAAGAACACCGCATCTCCCCCCTCCGACTGCCCCTCCCCTCTCTCCCACCCTCCCACAGCGAACGAGGTCTCCGCCGCAAAACTGATCTACTAGTGGCCAGGCTGAGAGCAGGTCCCGAAGTCCCAGGGTCCTACGAGACTAAGAGCCACAACCCCTCTGGAAAAAGCTCCCCTAGACTGACGGAAAGGAAAGACAGGGAGGACAAGGTGGAGCTGCTGAAGACTTTGGTGAGGGAAAAGACACTGCAGATTGATGATTTGAAACTGGAAAATGAGCTGCTGCGCAACAGGGCGGAAGTGGCGACGCAGGAAAGGTGAGAGGTAGGCAGGGATAGTCTGAAGTCGGAGTGTGGAACGCTGAAGACTCGTCTGAGTACGCTATCAGTGCACCTTTCAGAGCACCGTTCCAAGCTCCTGCAGTTCCAAGACCTCACCCTCTTCAGTCCCTCCCCAGACCTACTCCGTAAGGCAGAGCGCTACTCCCACTTCCTGCACGCCAACATCAGCCAATTCCCCACCTTCGAAAGTCTCTTTCTCGACCGAGCTGGCTCTCCTGCTGCCCTAGCTGCAATGATAACTTCCCAAAACTACTTCAACGCCCTGCTTATCTGCCTGCAAATCCTGTGCGATTTGATGGTGCTGCAAAGCGAAGAGTCGACACTGAGGGATTTCGTCAGGACGACTGAGTCCTCGCAAGCAGATATTAGCGATTTGCCCATTTCCCCTATCGAAGGACCTTCCGACGTCCAAAGTTTCGTCACTCGAGTCGAAGACGAATACGAAAAAATGGTCGACGAAAGCAGGAAATTGAGCGAAAAAATCGACCTACAAAGCAAGCGAATTGCATCCTTGAGCCAGCAAATGGCCACCAGGCTCGGCTCTCAGGTTTCCACCCTGCGGTACCGCAGCAGTGCAGTGTTTGCCTCCCACCACTAGGCTAATAATGGATCTTTTCTATAGGACGCAGGACCCGAATGTGAAGGTTGCGAGCGGAGTGTTGGCTCGGAGACGGAAGCTGGGCGGGTCTCTGGCTCAATTGGAGCTGTTTCTAGCCTCAGTTCGAAGGGGCAACCGGCCTTCCCCTCCTTTATTTCCCAGCCCCAGTGCAAGGGCTCCGATGACACGCAGAGAAAGCCAAGTGGCGGAAAGCGCTACAAAAGAGGCTCAACTCACTAACAGAACTCGGCTTTTCAGTATCCCTGGATCTCTCAGAAGCAGTCCAACTCCAACCCGGCCGAACGACCCTCCAATAGGCCACTCCCGCACTCGCTCCGAAGTCCTAATCCCCCTTGCAAAGTCCCCGTTAAGGCACACTATCCAGCAGCAACGGTTCTCCCAGGACCGCCGAGACTACGAGAAAAGCCTCTACACCATCATAGGCCATGCTGGCACTTCCAACTACTTAATGCGTCACCGTCTTAGTCCGTAATATCATAACTGGCGACTCAGGGTGTAAGACTCGAGCGGAGACAGGTGGTGGAGAAGTGCAGGAGGAAGTACTCGCCTGCGAACTGCGCTTTGTCGTCCAATTGCCTGTTCAAGCAGATGGTTGCGGACTATCAGCCGGAGGCTCGGCTGGACCTGCCGCCTTTGCAGAGGACTCCCAGAACTTTGAAGCAGTTAAAGCCGGGGAAGCTGCAATTCGCGGAGAGGAGGTATCAGACTCCTGACTTTCCGGGGAGGGGGGAGCAGGACAGGGAGATGATAAAGGTGAAGGACAGGGACTTTACGCTGAAAAGTCTGAAAGTAGGCAGATCCATCACTCCCGACTCCCTCACTCCCACCACCCAATACACATCCCGCCCCCTCTTCAGCACAACTCCCCGCAAGTCCACCAACCCCATCAGCATCTCCGTCCCCACCACCACTTCAGACCCCAATACCAGCAGAGACGACCCGAAATCCACAGACCAAAGCCTAAACACGCAACTCAGCAGTGAAGTGGCTTCGCCTATCCTGGAGCCCAGGTACCACCTTGAGCCGCTGACTGTTACTATTGACAGGACTCCGCCCAGGTCTCCGAGACTGAGGGACTTGATGACGCTGTTTAGGGACTATGAAGGGACTCATTTGCCGAAGAAGGAATTGCCTTCGAATAAGGGTTTCTTCCTGCGGCCGTATCAGGAGGCTCGCAATTTTCTTGAATTTCTGCCTGAAGTGCCGGGTGAACGGCTGAAAATGAACACGGTTACTCGCTATTTGCATGCGAGGAAGTTCGTTTCGAAGGGCGATTTCGTGGACAAAGAGACTGTGAACAGGTGCATTGCACGCAAGGCCGACATCAGCATCTTCATCAGTAAGCGCTTTGGCAAGCCTAAGATTTGGCACCACACTGGGAGAGCACTTTCCTCTCGGTTTGAGAATGAGCTGAGGAGCTACTGGCCACTAGTGTAATAAGTGTAGTCTCGATAGGGAGGGTTGGGAAGGAGGGAGGGATGGACTTTTGATTATATATATATGAGGGAGAGGAGTTGTGTATGTAAGTTATATGGACGTTATCGTACGAAAAAGGAGAAAGTTAGCTAGAGTAAAGAGACGAGTCGAGGACGAGGGAAAGCATAAGGGGCGAGTACTGAGTGCCACAGCGACATATTATCTTGACTTTCCTCTCCCGAGCCTGCTGATTCGCTACTTTCGCAAAGCACTCGAAGCAGATAAAGTGGCAAATGGGGAACACTTCCTTCACAACTTGACAGTAACTGCACGTGTTTTCCACTAATTGTGGTACCGACTGCGCCTCTGCCCTTTCAGGGGGAGCCTGTGGTAAAGGCAGAGGAGACGAGGGTATTTGAACAGGCGAAGAGGGCTGATTGATAGGGGAAGCAGGTCTCCCAGGGTTGAATTCTTGGTCTAAATCCACGAAATCCGGCCTCTGTCTCTCCTCCACTATCATCATCCTCCCGACCATCCTTTTGACAGCAGCCGAGTAGTGGGTAATTCTAGCCATCACAGCCTCTATCCTCGCTTCCAGTCCATTAGTATACGCCAACTCATTAGGCGGCAGCAACGTCATCGCATGGATGATCGTCAGTCCCAAAGAGTACACATCCGACTTGTACACATTGTGCGCCACACGGGTGCTAGGACCGCTGAAGAACTGCATATAGGCTTCCCGGATCTTGGGACTGAGGTATAAGGGAGTGCCTTGCATGGTGTGCTGGGCCAGGCCGGACACTACTTCGACTTCCTTGGAAGAGCCGAAGTCGCCCAGTTTCGCGTTCCCGGCGGAGTCTATGAAAATGTTGTGGGGCTTGAGGTCCCTGTGAGCCAGTTTCTGACTAGGTCATACCTTCCGCTGCAGGTAGGCCAGCGCCCCTACCAAGTTCCTAATGGTCTGCACCAGTCTGGGCTCCGGGATATACTCCCTATTCGCCCTGCGGTCCTCTATCTCTTCAAACAAGTCATGGTGCAGTCTTTCCATCACAATTACGGTTCTCCAGGAGCGACGGCGCTTGTCTTCTTCGTAGAAGACGTCGTAGCACTCGCAGATGTGGGGGTGTCGCTCGGAGATGGTGTTTTGTCCTTCGACCATGTAGAACTGGGCGTCGCTTTCGGTGCTGCAGCCGATTCGCTTGATTATTACTTCTTTGCGACGGTGGGTGTCATAGGCAGAGTAGACTTCTATGCGGTTTTCAGGGTTGCTGTAGCGAAGTTTGACGTTTTGGAAGCTTTCGTCGCTTTCGAGCATAATGGATTAAGACAGACAACAGGCTAGGCAATATGCAGGGTTGAAGGTAAAGAAGGGAGAATTGGACATTGGAGGAAGTAGGAATGAGGAGGCATATAGTGGGATTAGGCGGATATTCCCCTATTTGCTCCTTGTTTATATGTATTAGCTGACGAAAAATCGCAATTCCGAAGTGATGTGAATAGGGCTGGTTGTGTAGTTTAGGAAAGGGCAGAAAAGTGGACTATAGGGTGTAGCCACAGTGATATTTAGTCTTTTCCTTAGGAGTTATGCAGCTGTCGAAATACTAAGCCACTGAAGGAGTATTCTTGTATCTACTAGTAATATA
>Ga0247837_1001896_pt1 | contig 41485 bp, 36 predicted proteins | sample LaCtaG_2_FD_187115 | JGI IMG/M metagenome (GOLD analysis project Ga0247837, IMG submission 187115) | Freshwater microbial communities from meromictic Lake La Cruz, Castile-La Mancha, Spain - LaCruzMarch2015_14.5m | ecosystem: Environmental > Aquatic > Freshwater > Lake | place: Spain: Castile-La...
AACTGATATCCTTTTCTTCGGTAACTGGATGGGTGCTGTTGAAAAACTTATCTATAAATAAAAGCACAAATCCTCCGATAAGCATCGTAATAGCAACGGTAAATGGACTTTCCAGCAGTGCATCTATCTTTTTAGAAAAAATAAATCCTAATACCAGTGCGGGAATTACTGCAATAATCAGTTTGAGGTAAAAATCAAATTTATTCAGCGGAAAAAATTTCTTTCGATACAATACTACCACCGAAAGGATGGCCCCCAACTGGATACATATTTCGAACAGTTTGGTAAATTCATCTTGGGCAATACCCAGCAGCGAGCTGATGATAATCATGTGTCCGGTAGAAGAAATAGGCAAAAATTCAGTTAACCCTTCTACGATGGCTATCAAAATACTTTGAAAGAAAGTCATGGTTGATAATTATGCGTTCTACTCCGAGAGTGGAGCTTTAAAGATAGTTGATTTGAAAAATAGGTATACACATAAAAAAAGCGGTGATTCCACCGCTCCATTCAAGTTATCCTTCCGTTAGCCGGGGCTTTTTAAAGATGGCATAGATTTCAATCAATAAACCAGCTACAATCAGAATCGGGGCTATGGTAATACGGGTTTTGCTGTAAACCAGGTTGGTATCAAAATTATTGGGGTCTGTATTTTTACCACCCGACATTAAAAACATGCCCAAGGCGATTACTGCCCCGCCAATAATCATCCAGGTAAAGTTTTCTTTACTGAAAAGGGGAGCTGAGTTGGTGGTTTTTTGGTTGCTCATGTGCGTAGTTTTTAGCTATGTGTTAGGTACAAATGTAATCAATCCGGCGACTAATACAAATCGTCGAGTTTCATTTTTAGATATTTTAGCACACTGCGGTGGGTACTATATACCGAAATGCCAACACCCAGCAGGGTAATTCCCCCAAACAGTAATAAATTCAATTGGATGCTGCGGATGGCTTTTAGTTCTGGCACACGGCTTTCGGCCCAGCCAATGATGATAAGCAGTAAAAAGATAGCGATTCCCGAGCTAATGAGTCCATTAATCAGTGCCCGAAGGTTGAGGGGGCGTGAAATAAAGCCTCTAGTGGCCCCTACCATTTGCATGGTTTTAACAATAAACCGGTTGCTGAACATGGCCAGCCGGATGGTATTATCAATACTAAAAATTACGATCACGCATAAAAGAACAGCAATCACCAGAAATAGCAGTCCTATTTTTGATGCTCGTTCATTCAGGTTCGATACCAGGTTTTGCGGGTATTGTAAATCGGTAATCTGGTCTCCATATGCCTGCATCAGTTGGGCAGATATAGTTCGTAGGCTATCCTGATTTACATAATCGGATTTGGCATAAAAATCGATACTTTCGGGTAAGGGATTTACATCTAATATTTTTGCCCAATCTTCATTGTTTTCTTTATTCCAGATGGCTTTGGCCGATTCTTTATCTACGTAGGTAACATTTTTCGCATAGGGCTGACTGCTGATAAATGCTTGAATTTGACCAATGGTATCTTTATTTAAGGTTCTCAGGTAGGCACTGATGCGAATATCTTCTTTAAAGGCATTGCCTACTGATTGGATATTCAGAAAAAACCATCCCATAATTCCCATGATGAGCAATACCAGCGACACGCCAATAATGGAGTAGATAAAATTGGGTTTGCTCCTTTTTAGCGATGAGGATCCGGCTGCGGGCATAATTCAGGATTAACAGGTTAACAATGGATTGCTTTTTTCAGATGCTATCCGATTGCAAATGTACTGTTTTGTAGGCTAATGACGTACATTTGCAGCCATCTGGAAAGGCAATTTAACCCCCGTAAATTAAGCCATTGATAGGGGGGAGGGGGTTAAAAATTTGTTAGTATTTACAACAGGCATTCCCCAACAGGGTAGAGAAGGATTTTGCCGGGTTGCAGACGGATATCTATTGTAATGAAAAGCCCTTGGCTGTTGAATGATATATTATGGAATACAATTTTCGATCGATTGAAAAAAAATGGCAGGCCCACTGGCGGTCTTCCGGCGTTTATCAGGTAAGCAACCAATCTACCCGCCCCAAATATTATGTGCTTGATATGTTTCCCTACCCCAGTGGTGCGGGCCTTCATGTAGGCCATCCCCTTGGATATATCGCCTCCGATATATTTAGTCGCTATAAAAGATTGCAGGGATTTAATGTACTGCACCCAATGGGCTATGACGCGTTTGGATTACCGGCCGAGCAGTATGCTATAGAACATGGGGTTCACCCGGCTAGCAGTACAAAAAAAAATATTGATACTTTTCGGGCTCAGTTAGATAATATTGGATTTTGTTACGACTGGAACCGCGAAGTGCGCACCTGTGAACCTGAATACTATCAATTTACCCAATGGATTTTTTTACAACTATTCAATAGTTTTTATAACAGAACCCATCAAAAGGCCCAGCCCATCTCTTTGTTGAAAGAAATTTTTAAACAGGAAGGGAATCAATCGCAGGTTTGTCCGGCTGAAGAGGATTTGCGTTTTACGGCAGCCGATTGGACAGTTTTTGCCGAAAAAGAGCAGGAAGATATTTTGATGAAATACCGCCTGGCATTTTGTGGGTATGGCGAAGTGAACTGGTGTGAGGCTTTGGGAACGGTATTGGCGAATGATGAAGTAGTTAATGGCGTAAGCGAAAGAGGCGGACATCCGGTTGTGAAAAAAATGTTGCGTCAATGGTATTTGCGAATCACAGAATATGCCGATCGTTTACTGGAAGGGTTAAAGACCATAGATTTTTCTGATGCCATGAAGGAAATGCAATCTAACTGGATTGGAAAATCCTATGGTGCCGAAATCAGTTTTGCATTGGCATCGGGTGATCAGCCGATTGAAGAAACCTTAACGGTATATACTACGCGTCCGGACACGATTTTCGGTGTTGATTTTATGGTGGTAGCGCCAGAACATCCGGCGATTGAAAAATTAATTACATCGGATACCCGTGTTTCCGTAGAAAATTATATCAGCTATGTAAAAAGCAGGAGTGATCGGGAGCGGCAGGCCGAGAAAAAAATAAGCGGTTGCTTTAGTGGGGGTTATGCGATACATCCCTTTACCGGCAAAAAAATTCCGGTATGGATTGCCGAGTATGTATTGATTGGATATGGCACCGGAGCAATTATGGGTGTACCCTGTGGAGATGATCGCGATTTTCGCTTTGCACAACATTTTACTATTCCCATTACCAATATTATTGGGGAGCATTTTAATGGCACTGCCGCCAATGCTACCAAGGACGCCGTTTTGCAGGAGAGTGATTTTTTAAATGGCATTGTTATGCGCGATGCGATTTCGCTGGTATTGCAAAAGATTACCACAATGGGTATTGGCCGGAAGAAAGTGAATTATAAAATGCGCGATGCCTCCTTTAGCCGGCAACGATATTGGGGCGAGCCTTTTCCTATCCGCTGGGATAATGGAATCGCCAGGCCAATGGACGAATCTCAATTGCCGTTGTTATTGCCCCAGGTAGAAACCTATCAACCCGGTCCCGATGGCGAAGGCCCCCTTGCCAATATTCCAGAATGGGTAAACGAGCACTACGAAACCAATACCATGCCGGGGTATGCAGGCAGCAGCTGGTATTTTTTGCGGTATATGGATCCACATAATCGCGAAACTTTTTGCAGTCGCGAAGCCAGCGATTACTGGAACCAGGTTGATTTATACATCGGCGGAACCGAGCATGCAGTAGGGCATTTATTATATAGCCGTTTCTGGACCAAAGTAATGTTCGACCTCGGCCATATCGGATTTCAGGAGCCTTTTAAAAAGTTATTGAATCAGGGAATGATTCAGGGCAGCAGTCGGTTTATGTATCGCATGTTATTAACGGCAGATAAAAAAGTAATCGAACATTTTACAGCCAATATCATGGTATCGAACGGCTACCGCACAGGCTATGAGTCGGGTAGTTTGGGGATGAAAGCTTTGCTGGATATTGTTCAGCAACAGGTGCCGGATATAATTTTTGATGCATCTGCCGACGGCCTTTTATTTCAGCCGATTCATGTGGATGTAAATTTTGTGGATGGGTTCGAATTAAACATGACTGCTTTACAAACCTGGAGAAATGGGGAATATGCAGCGGCTGCCTTTGTGTTGGAGGATGGTAAATATATTTGTGGGGCAGAGGTAGAGAAAATGTCGAAATCGAAATTCAATACCGTAAATCCGGATGAGTTAGTTGAGAAATATGGCGCTGACACTTTCCGGATGTATGAGATGTTTTTGGGACCGGTAGATCAGAGTAAACCTTGGGATACCAAGGGGATTGAAGGGGTGCATCGGTTCGTAAAAAAATTATGGCGCTTGTTTTTTGATGAGCAAAAAGGAAGTGTACTTACACAGCAAGCCCCTACTGCAGCGGAGTTAAAAGTACTGCACAAGACCATCAAAAAGATTGCCGACGACACCGAGCGCTTTAGTTTTAATACGGCGGTAAGTACATTTATGATTGCTGTGAATGAGTTGAGTGATTTACAATGCCATTCCGCCGCTATTCTCGAACCCTTTTTGATTTTGCTTACGCCCTATGCACCCCATGTGAGTGAGGAACTGTGGGGTGTGTTGGGGCATACCGATTCAATTCTGGATGCCTCTTTTCCGGTGTTTGAAGCGCAGTATGTAGCAGAATCTGCTAAGGAATATCCGGTGAGTGTAAATGGAAAAGTGCGTGCCAATATTTTAATTAGTTTGGATGCCACCGAAGAGCAGGTGCAAGAAATGGTGTTGCAACATCTGATGATTATTAAATGGATGGAGGATAAGCCATTGAAGAAATTTATTTTTGTAAAAGGTCGGATGGTGAATGTGGTTGTGTAAAGCGGCTCAATAGGCAGTTCAATAATGTTTCTCTATGCAAATAAGTTTACCTCCGGTAACTGAATGTTTTTCTGTGATACCCTATCAGCCTGGGATAACGCGAATTCAGCGCTGGGATTTATCAGAGAACTATACTGCATTAACCCCTGAAATTTTTACCAACCTTTCTGCTTTTACAGATTTTATAGAACAAAAGTTACAAAACGAAGAAGCAGATTTTGGAATTGGTGGGTATAACGAATTACGCGGCATCTATGCCCGCAGTGGTGTTTTTGGAACGTCCGATTCGCCCGAAGAGCCAAGGCGATTGCATTTGGGGGTTGATATCTGGGGACCAGCCCTTACCCCTGTTTATGCGGTATATGATGGAGTAGTTCACAGCCAGACTTTTCATCCCAAATTGGGTAACTATGGCGGTGTGGTGATATTGCAGCATAGTTATCAGGGAAATCATTTTTATACTTTATACGGACACCTAACGGAACGAAGCGTTCATCAATTTCAGCCCGGAGAAATCATGCAAGGCGGAGCGGTGGTGGGTGCTTTCGGCAATCCTACAGAAAATGGCGGTTGGCCGCCACACTTGCATTTTCAGTGTATGCTTTCTATGGAAAATTGGGTGGGCGATTATCCCGGGGTTTGCAAATGGAGCGAGCGGGATTATTATTTACAAAATTGTCCGGATCCGGTGCTGATGCTTCGGTGGGATTAAGCAAAAGAGGAAGTACAAATTTCTGTCCAAGTACACCCTTCCGTTGCTTTTTTATCGAAAATTGTCATTGTAATATCTATTTTTACGGTAATTTAGATAGTATACTGACAAAATTCTATATTTTTGTATAAACGTAATCAAAAATGATTATACATCGTAAGCTTGAGGAAACGGTTATAGGTAAAATCGGAACCTATAAGGTAATCTTGATTTTAGGTACAAGGCGGGTAGGTAAAACCTATCTCATCAACCGAGTGAGTGAAAGGATTACCGGAAAAAAAATGTTGCTGAACGCAGAGGATTTTGACGTTCAGGAGGTACTCAAAAAGCGTACAGTTGCCAATTATCAGCGATTAATTAATGATACCACGTTGCTTATAATTGATGAGGCACAGGCCATTCCGGAAATTGGTTCTATTTTGAAATTGATGATTGATAGTCACCCCCATTTAACTATTCTAGCAACAGGTTCTTCCTCATTAGACCTGGTAAATGCTTCAGGAGAACCTTTAACAGGCAGGAGCTACTCATATAATTTATATCCCGTTGCTCAATTAGAATTAGGAAATAATCCTTTACAGGCGCAAGCTGATATAGACGAAAGATTGATTATAGGTAGTTATCCTGAAATTTTTCAGATAAATACCTGGATAGAGAAGGAACAATATCTGAGAGAATTGATAAACTCGTATTTATTGAAAGATATTTTATCGTATGCTGGTATCAGACAATCGCATAAGTTGATGGATTTGCTGCGGTTGATAGCGTATCAAATCGGTTCTGAGGTTTCTTACAATGAAATTTCCAATCAACTTGGTATCAATAAAGTTACGGTTGAAAATTATCTTGATCTTTTGCAAAAAGTTTTTATTCTATTTAAGCTACCATCCTATAGCACCAATCACCGAAAGGAAATCTCAAAAGGTGTAAAATGGTATTTTTATGATAATGGAATTAGAAATGCAGTAATCAATGATTTTCGGCCAATTTCATTAAGGAATGATATGGGTATGCTATGGGAAAACTATATTATCTCCGAGAGAATCAAATTTAATGCCTACAATCAAGCAGGAAGTCAATTGTATTTCTGGCGGAATTATTTACAGAGAGAAATTGATTTGATTGAAGTGAAGGATAGTCGTATCCATGCATATGAAATAAAATATGGCAAAGATAGAAAAGTGAAAATTCCTTTGGCATTCAAAACAGCCTATCCGGATGCGGATTTCTACAAAATTGATTCAGATAATTATTTAGATTTTATAATGTAAGTTTTGTTTGAAGTGGATTGGTTTGAAAACTTACTATTTTAATTACTGATCAAGAATTAAAATAGTAACTGGGATGCTGGCAAAAAAAAGAATTCTTGATAAAATTGATTACCGTGAGATATTAAATAGCAGAGAGATAGTTAACTAGTGTTTTTCTCCCACTATACATTTTTCTTTAATCTCATGAAAATCATCATGTGCCTTGGTAATCAACGAGGTTAATTCTTTATCAGACTTTTTAGCCTTAACTGCTGCTTCAACAGCTTCGCAACTGGCTACCAATTTTTTTAAGATAGGTTTTGCAATGGCTGCATCATATCCTTTTGGAACTGGGGCAGATTCCCAGGCCTTGGCTTTACTAGTTAAATTAGCTGCATTTTCTTTAGTAGGATTTAAATTTCCTTCTTCGGCTGGGTGAAATGTTTTACTCATTACTGAATGAAATTCTTCCATTTGTTTCCATTCTGTTTGTTGTGCAATGCCTGATAGAGATAAAAAAACAGTCAGGATAAATAAAGTTACTTGCTTCATAATGTTTCACGTTTTATTATACAAAGTTAATTATATTCAATAATATGTTTTTAAAAGTTTTTCTTAGTAGGTGTTATTTCCCCAACTCATTTGTAATCGCTGAATCATACACCTTAATTCCCGGCTCACTTTTTTGAGCAGTTCGCAACATTGCGCGGGCAATATGTTCGGCCTGGATAGGGGCATATTTTTTAAGCGGGCCAATAAACAGCGGAGACAATATTGAGAATATCGCCAACCCAATTCTTTCACCAGGCCGAGATTCTTTGCGAGGCCCGGCAATAAAGGAGGGGCGGAAAATGTGCAGGCTTTTATAACCAATCGATTGCAAGGCATTTTCTAACTCGCCTTTTACCCGGCTGTAAAAGATAGATGATTTCGCATCAGCCCCCATAGCAGATACCAGCAGAAATTGTTGCGAGCCTCCCCGAAATTGTAATTGAGCCAGTTGCAGCGGATAGTTATAATCCACCCGCCGAAAAGCTTCCTGCGACCCGGCTTTTTTAATGGTAGTACCCAAACAGCAAAATACATCCTCCGCAGCTACCGGTTCTTGCAGGGTTTCCCAATCCACCACTATTTCCTTCAATTTGGGATGGGTAAGTCCTGAACTTTTTCTAACATAGGCAATTATGGTACTGTATTCAGGTGACTCCAGTAAGAGATTCAGCAGATAGCCACCAGTTAATCCGGATGCGCCTGCAATAAGGGCTGTTTTATTCATGCGGGAGTTATTTTCTCAAAGGTAGGTTGAATTCTATTTAGTAATTTTGAAGGGTATGCCAGATATACCTTTGCATAATCCCGAAGCCAGTAATAACCCTGTAGAGCAGGAGTTTGAGAATGCCATTCGGCCCCGTGAAATAGATGATTTTTCTGGGCAGCCCCAGTTGGTAGAAAACCTGATTATTTTTATTAAGGCCGCCAAATTACGTGGCGAAGCGCTTGATCATGTGTTGTTTCATGGTCCACCCGGATTGGGTAAAACCACCCTGAGCCGTATTGTGGCCAATGAGCTGGGCGTAAATATTCGGGAAACTTCCGGACCGGTTATTGAGAAGCCCGGAGACCTTGCCGGTTTATTAACCAACCGGCAGCCCAATGATGTGTTGTTTATTGATGAAATTCATCGGTTGAGTACCGTGGTAGAAGAATACCTGTATGCAGCCATGGAAGATTTTCGAATTGATATCATGATTGATTCGGGCCCCAATGCACGCAGCATTCAAATCAACCTTAATCCTTTTACCTTGGTAGGGGCTACCACACGCAGTGGTTTGTTAACCGCCCCTTTGTTATCGCGATTTGGCATTAAGTCGCGACTCGAATATTACCAGGCACCCGTATTGCAGCAAATCATTCACCGAAGTGCAGCTATTTTACAGGTAAGTATTTCTTCAGATGCTGCCGGAGAAATCGCCCGCCGAAGCAGGGGAACGCCCCGGATAGCTAATAGTCTGCTTCGCAGAGTTCGAGATTTTGCACAGGTTTTGAATGATGGAACCATTGATTTAGGTATTACCCAACATGCCCTCAAAGCCCTGCATGTAGATGAGCACGGCCTGGATGAAATGGATAACCGGATACTCGCGGCCATCATTGATAAGTTCAAGGGAGGCCCCGTAGGCATTACCACCATTGCAACAGCAGTAGGGGAAGAATCGGGAACCCTGGAAGAAGTGTACGAACCTTTTTTAATTCAGGAAGGATTTCTGCAACGCACACCCCGAGGAAGAGAAGCTACTGCCAAAGCTTATCAACACCTGGGTAGGCAAGATAATCGGGGAGGGGTACAACCCGATTTATTTAATCTTTAATAATACCGCATCCGTTAGGGAGCTACCAGTCGGAAACCGTTACCGTGAATATTCACGATTTCGATATTGGTATCTTCTTTCAGGTACTTGCGTAATTTGGCAATATACACATCCATACTGCGGCCATTGAAATAGGTATCGCTGCCCCAGATTTTTTTCAGCGCTCTTTCTCTGGGTAATAAGTCGTTCTTATGTTCGGCGAGCATCTTCAATAAGTCATTCTCTTTGGGAGATAATGTGATTTTTTGTTCGCCATGTTTCAATTCGCGCAGCTTTGGATTGAAATGATAACTACCCAAATCGAATTCGATATTATCATTCACGCGGTTTTCTTCTTCGTTTCTTTTTAAGATAGCACGGATTTTCAGCAGCAATACTTCACTATCGAAAGGTTTGGTGATGTAGTCATCCGCCCCCAATTTATAGCCCTGAATAATATCTTCCTTCATGGTTTTGGCACTTAGAAAAAACAAGGGTATATCGGGATCCACGTCGCGAATTTCTTCGGCCAGGGTAAATCCATCCATATTGGGCATCATTACGTCTAATAAACACAAATCGTATTTTTCCCGTTGAAAAGCTGCCAACCCTAACCGGCCATCTCGCTCCAAAGTAACATCAAAATCATTCAGCTCAAGGTAGGTCTTCAGAACCATGCCGAGGTTGGTGTCATCTTCACAAAGGAGGATCTTAGTTTTTTTAGCTTCCATAGAAAAGTTATTTAACGTGAAATAAAGATAAAACAATGCCAAATTGAGCAGTTGCACTGCAATCTTTTGTTAAAACAGACAAATTTGGTGCCAGAAACCCCCATTATAAGCCGTACTGGCTTGGTTTTCAATAGATGAAGCACGGAGTGGCATTGTGGAGGCCCAAGAAAATAGGTACTTTTACATCGAAAAACTGCTGGAATGTTGCTCACTTCTTCTAATAAATTTAAAAAATTACTGGTAATTGGCGACCGGGTGTTGATTCGTCCTTCCCGCCCCGATGAAAAAACTTCCAGTGGTTTATATCTTCCACCGGGTGTGCAGGAAAAGGAAAAGGTGCAGCATGGCAAAATCATCAAAACTGGTCCGGGTTATGCCATTCCCATGCCCATAGAAGATGAACCTTGGAAGTCGGAGGATGAGGGTGTGAAATATGTTCCTTTGCAGGCAAAGGAAGGTGACTTGGCCATTTTTTTGGTAAGTGGTGCCACTGAAGTGATGTATGAGGGGGAAAAATATTTTATCGTCCCGCAAGGGGCCATCTTGCTGCTGGAGCGGGAAGAAGAATTATAAGTTTATCAGCTTACTTATTTTTTGCGAAACTCATTTTCGTCGTTTCTCAGAATTGTTTGTTCCTGTTGTAAAAATGAAATAACCTCCTGCACGTGGGCCTGTTCTTCTGCGGGAAAGGATTGCACAATTTCAACGAACATCTTTGGTTGCTCAAGTAGCTGAAGAATTTTTTCAGCTATCCGTGCAAATTTTTTTGGGGTTAGGGGTGATTGTTGTTTTCGAATACACACATCGCAAACCCCGCAATCTACTGAGGAAGTTTCTCCAAAATACTGCAACAGATAACGACTTCTACATATCGTTTTATTTTCTATATAACCTACCATGGCTTTCATGCGAACCATCCAAGCTTTTTTTCTGGCATGATACTGATCTAAATTGATGTGTAAAAAATCGGCAGTGGCGCGATTAAGCAGGTAATGAATTTGGGGACTGTCTTTCGCCGGCATATAATCTAAAATGCCGAATGACTGTAATTGTTTCAGCTGTTGTTTAATCTCCTCCGGGGTTGCCCTGCATATTCGGGCCAGTTGTGTTTCGTAAACTGAAACCCGAAAATCCAGCACACCCGGATAGGTGCGCAACAATGCTTGCACCAGGTTTGCCGAATCGGGATAGCCTTCTTCATAGGCTCGCAATTGGGCAGTGTCGCAGGTAAACTGTGCCTGTGCCGGTAAAAAAACCGAGCTGCTGAACCGAAGATGGCCTTCTTGTTCTAGTAGTTGCAGGGTATTAACTACCAGTAAAACATCGTGTTTAAATCGACTGGCAAAAACTGATAAATCAAAATCGTGGTAACTGCCTTCACCACTGCCAGCGGGAACTTGTAAAAAGGCAGCGAGATCTTGATAGATTTTTTTTATCGTTTCAATGGGTGGAAATCTTTGAGTCGCAAGCCCAAGCAGGTTATTGATTTGTGAAGGTGTTACCAATAAAATCGCTTCTGCAGGCTGTTCATCTCTTCCGGCTCTTCCGGCTTCTTGATAGTAATTTTCTAAACATTCAGGGGCTGCCAAATGAATAACCAGTCGTACATCCGGTTTATCAATACCCATACCAAAAGCATTGGTTGCCACTATCACGCGGGTGCGGTTTTGTATCCACGCATCTTGTCGTTCGTTTCTTTCTTCCTGCGTGAGTCCTGCATGATAAAAAGCTGCTGAAATGCTATTTTGCTGTAACCATTCTGCAATTTCCCGGGTTTGTTTTCGGGTGTTGCAGTAAACAAGGGTGCTGCTAGATTTTTGCTGCAATAGTTGAATTAGGGTATGATGGATAGATTCGGATAGCCGGCAATGGTACTGTAAGTTTTTTCTTTCAAAGGAGCCTTTTACCACAGCAGCATTTTTCATATGCAGCTGCGCCAGTATATCTTCCTGAACCGCGGGAGTTGCCGATGCAGTAAGTGCAATCAGTGGAGTATGAGCAGGCAGGTATGCCCTGAATTGGGCAATCTTTAAATAGGCAGGCCTGAAATCGTAACCCCATTGCGAAACACAGTGTGCTTCATCTATTGCCAATAATCCGATGTTGATTTGTGATACTGCCTGTAGAAATGTTTCGCTAAGCATACGTTCAGGCGATACATACAAAAACTGGATTTCACCTGCTGCTGCCTGTTCTAGTAGTTGGTCTATTTCTGCATAGCTAAGTCCGCTGTGCAAGGCTGCTGCCGGGATTTTCTTTTGAGTAAGCTGGGCAACCTGATCATTCATCAATGCAATGAGCGGACTAACCACCACACAAATCCCTCCTAATAGTAAGGCAGGAATTTGGAAGCATACGGATTTTCCCCCTCCGGTTGGTAGCAGTGCAAGTGTGTCTTTACCCGCTAATACAGCATCAATAATTTCTAATTGCCCCGGCCTGAACTGTGCATGGTGAAAGTATTTATGTAACAAGGTTTGGGGTGTATTCATATAGGGCCGGCTTCCGCAATCGATTAGGGAATTAACTAACTAATTTTTTGGCATACAATCGCAACGAATTAATGGCCAGCACCACATCGCTAAAACCCATAGCCAGTGCACTGATACCCGGACTCAGCCAGCCAATGGCTGCAATAGGTATGGCAACAATATTATAGGCAAAGGCCCAGAACAGATTTTGCCGGATGGTGCGATAGGTTTGTTTGCCCAGGGCTAATGCGAGTGGAAGATTTTTTAATCCATGGTTCATCAATACTATTTGTGCACTTTGCATAGCAATTTGCGAAGCATCACTGAGCGAAATTCCCAGGGTCGCTTTGGCAAGGGCCGGTGCGTCGTTGATGCCATCTCCCACCATCGCAACGGGCGATTGCTGATTTAGTTTTTCTATTCTTGCTAGTTTCTGTTCTGGAGTATGTTGACCATACCATTCGGTAATGCCCAATGTTTCTGCAATTTGTTGGCATTTATTATTTCGGTCACCACTGAGCAAGATGGGTTGATAGCCTGCTGCCTTTAATTGCGTAATTACGGTAGCTGCTTCCGAACGAATTTCATCCACCAAATCAATCCAGCCTATCCATATGCCATTTCTTATTAGATAAATATTGTGCGAGTCGTCTTCAGTAATTGATTTTACCAGTTCGTAAGACCCAATGGTAAATTCATTACCATTTTTGTCGATGGCTTTCATGCCCAACCCTTTGATTTCTTCCAACTGGCTCCAGCGTATTTCATCTTTACATTTCCATTCGCGTGTGATGGCGAGGGCGAGGGGATGGTTGGAATATTTTTCCAGCGAGTATCCCCATTTTTTAAAGAGGGCATCGGCTACTTCCTGCGAATTTGCAGTGTCAGTTTCCGTTAATTGCGAAAGTGCTTCCTCACGCACATGAAAATCAACAATGGTAAATCCTCCTGTGGTTAGCGTACCGGTTTTATCAAATACAATATGTTTGATTTTTTCGAACCATTCCATGCTTTTCGCATTTTTTATCAGCACCCCATTTTTTGCAGCTCTGCCTAAGCCTACTGCAATGGCGGCGGGTGTGGCCAATCCCATTGCACAGGGGCAGGAGATTACCAGTACAGCAATGGCTCTTAGCAGTGATGTACCAACAGATAAGTGCATGCCCCAGTAATTAATGCCCCAAGTTAGTAAGGCAATCCCCACCACCACCGGAACAAATATGGCGCTTATTTTATCTGCCAATTGTTGAATGGGTGGTTTTTCGGTTTGTGCATTTTTTACCAACTGAAGAATATGGGATAGTACAGTTTGAGTGCCTGTGGCAGTTACATAGGCTTTAAGTGTTCCATCTGTAATTACACTGCCACCAATCAGCAGGTCATTCATTTTTTTGTGAACCGGTAAGCTCTCTCCGCTGATGATGGCCTCATTTATATCAGCTTCGCCCCATAATATTTTCGCATCGGTCGGTACTTTTTCACCCGACTTGATTAATAATAAATCGCCCACTTTTAGGTGATTACTTTCAACCGGAAAAATATGTTCCTGGTGTTGATCATCAAAGGCAATCATATTGGCCATTACTTTTTCATCCTGGGTAAGTTCGCGGATAGCTCGTTGGGTAGAATCTACGGCCCTGTCTTCGAGCCAGTTGCCAAAAAATACTAGGGTAAGAATGGTGGCCGTTGTTTCGTAAAAAAGAAAGTCGGGGCCCTTTCCTGCGATAGTGCCATACAAACTATATCCAAAGGAGGCAAGCGCTCCAATGGTGATTAGCACATTCATATTGGGAATGCCTCCGCGCAATGATTTCCAGGCACTCTTGCCAAAAAATTGCATACCTACCCATAAAACCGGTAGGGTTATTAGGCATTGAACAATTGGATTCATTAACCAGTGAATATGCACACCCGGTATCATATGAACCAGCAAGGGGAGGGTAAAAATCAGGCAGAAAACAAAGCGCTGAAAATGGTTGGTAAATCGAAATCGATTGGTATTGCCGACGTTGGCTGACTCATTCAATACCTGATAGCCCAGCGAATGAATGCCTGCACTCAGTTCTGCAGTAGGAATTTCCGTGGGATTGGAAAAGCTTACATCCCCCCCAATAAAATTCACCCGAACATTGTCCAGTCCTTTTTTTTCTAAATATTGTTGAATAGTGAGGGCACAGTTGGTGCAACTCATGCCTGCCACTTTCCAGTTAATGGTCTCGCTATCTTGCATGGTAATTAATTTCAGCCCAAATAATATACAAAGGTACAACAATGGCACCCTCTTACCATTCCTGCCCTTTTTTACATCTTTGAAATTCAAATACTCTGTCGCCATGCCTATCTTTGTGGTATGGAAAGGGTATTTCAGCTTCAGGAATTAGATCAGGTGGCTGCGCAGCTATGGGAAGAAGGGAAACACCGGCCCGTTTGGGCATTTTTTGCCCCCATGGGAGCCGGAAAAACTACCCTTATTTCCCGACTGAGTAAATGGCTGGGAATAGAGGATTCGGTAAACAGCCCTACTTTTTCTATCATCAATGAATATCTGTTGCCCGATGGGGAGAGGGTTTGTCATATGGACTGGTACCGCTTAAATGGAGCTGCAGAAGCCGTTCAGGCGGGAGTAGAGGAGCGGATTATTTCGGGTGATCGGTGTTGGATAGAATGGCCCGAGCGCGCCGCTGAGTTGTTGCCGGATGATACCTGGTTTATTACCCTTAGGGCCGAAGATGCCGATACCCGACACATTACAACCGGCAACCGGTCGTTTTCCTGAACCGGCGGTGAATATCTTACGCCCCGGGTTGTGGTATAAATCAATTATTTTTATATCCAATCAGCAATTCATTTTTCATGGCCCAGAAACCCTCGGTAAGTACCTCCTTTACTTACGAAACCCAAGAGGAAGTGTTAGATGTAAAACCTCAGGGTACCAAATTGCATATTGGTATTCCCAAAGAAACCGCCTTTCAGGAGAACAGAATAGCCCTTACGCCCGATGCCGTTGGGGTATTGGTGATGAATGGCAACCAGGTATCGGTTGAACATAAGGCAGGAGAGGGAAGTCATTTTTCGGATGCCGATTATGCCGAGGCTGGCGCCACTATCATCTACGATCGCGAAGAAATTTTTCGTTGTCCTATTTTAGTAAAGAGTGCTCCTCCTGTAGTGGAAGACATGCCCTTGATTCAGATGAATCAAACTATAATTTCTCCTCTTCATTTTTCTGCTTTGCAGCGCGAGTTGATCAGCCATATGATGGAAAAAAGAGTTACCGCACTCAGCTTCGAAAATTTTAAAGATGAAAGTGGTACCTATCCGATTGTTCGGAGTATGAGCGAGATTGCTGGAAGTGCGGTGATGTTGATTGCAGGTCAATACCTGAGCAGTTTCAATCAGGGCAAGGGAGTATTGTTGGGAGGCATCAGCGGAATTCCGCCCACCAAAGTGGTGATTATTGGTGCTGGAATCGTAGGAGAATTTGCCACCCGCAATGCATTGGCACTGGGTGCTTCGGTTAAAGTTTTCGATAACAATGTGTATCGGTTAAAACAGTTGCAGAATAATTTAGGGCAGCGTATATGGACGAGTGTGCTGGAGCCCAAAATTTTAGCCAAGCAATTAAAAACCTGCGAGGTTGCCGTTGGGGCATTGAGTAATGAAGTGGGTAGGGCTCCAGTAGTGGTTACTGAACAGATGGTTGCCGCTATGCGAAGTGGTAGTATCATTATTGATGTTGCTATCGATCGGGGCGGATGTTTTGAAACCAGTGAGTTAACCAGTTACGAAAAACCTACGTTGGTAAAACATGGTGTTATCCATTATGGTGTTCCCAATATTCCCAGTGGATTTGCGCGTACAGCCAGTCAGGCCATCAGCAATGTATTGATGCCCCTGATACTCGAAATCAGCGATGAGGGTGGATTAGAAGAAATGGTTTGGCATAAGTTGAATGTTCGCGAGGGGTTATATCTTTTCAGAGGAGCCCTTACTGATTTTTATATCAGCGAGCTTTTTGATTTGAAGTATACCGATTTGAATTTATTAATTGCCAGTCGCCGGTAATTACCTAATTATTTCAGCTAGGATCAGTTGAAAAATGTACACCCCGGTCTTTCAGAAATATTGTAATCAGTTCATGAGAAATACATTGGCCCAGATGTGCCACTGCCTGACCTTTCCATTCTGCGATACCTCCCGGATTGTTAAGGGAAACCTGATCGGGAAAAGTGCCCAGTGCGAGATGGCGGGTTGCTGTTTGAATACCTACCACTGTTCCCAGATTATTGAATAAAGGTCCTCCACTGTGGCCGGGATACCCGGGAGTACTCATTTCAATTCCTTGTTGGGGAAGATATCGGGTAACCATCCCCTCGATGGGGAAAATGGGCGTACTCGGAATTCCTGTGGGCGTCCATTCTATATCATCCTGGGGTTCGTTATAGCGAAAATTATTGAAGGCAGTGAAGGGGAATCCAATCCGGCAAAGTTGATTACCGGGTCGCACGGTTGTTGAAGCAGCAGGGAAAATGGCATTACCCTGATACAGAATTTTTTCAAATCCATGAAATTTTATCAATGCCAGATCGGCATCGGGATGTTCCCAGCAGGTAAAGCCCGACATGCTGTTTACGCAATCAACAAAAGTGGTTTTCATCTGCACTACCTGGCCGTTGGTATACCCATATTTTTTTTCAAGTGCTAACTGTTGAGATGAATGGGTAATTGAACGAAGCTCTTGTTTAAATAACTGGTATTGCTGATTCAATTGTTCTGCCATACCTAGCCATCTGGTAACGTGTTTACAGGTGAGGGCTTCGGCCTGATTGTTTACAAAAAACAACGAAGCACTGCTGGCGATTACCTGTTTACTTCCATAGGTTCTCAAAATGGTGTTAACCGGACGGGTATAGCCGGCAACTTTTTCTATGGCATCTGCAAACATGAACAATTATTGATAGTCGGGTAAGTGAATATGGGCACTGCAAAATAAAGTTTCCTGAGGATCGTTGCTGCCTACCAAGGTAAGTCTGTTTTCTCCTGGTCCGGTGCAGAGATTTTTATACAATTCATATCCAGCCCTATCCAGATTAGCACAAGGCTCATCCAGCAGAATAACGGGCACATCCGAATAAAATGCCTGTGCCAGTTTCAAACGCTGTTTCATACCGCTGCTGAAATAGCGAATTTGTTTGTTGGCAGCTTTATCTAGGGATACGGCCTCTAATATTTCGGAAATGGTTATGCCAGAAAGAAAGGGTTTGAAGTGTTGGTGAAACGATAAAAACTCCAGGGCGGTCATTTCTTCTATCAATTCCAAGTAAGGAGCGGAGATAGCTACCTGTTTAAAAAAAATTTCCTCTGCCAGTTGGGTAGTTACTTCTTTTGAAACCGATTGATAAGAAACACTTCCTTCGCTCAGGTGAATGGCTCCGGCGATACATAGGAGCAGGGTACTTTTTCCACTTCCGTTGGGGCCTGTTATTGCGTAAGATTTTCCGGGTTCAAATTGAAAAGTGAGATTGCGGAAAATCCATTCTCGGTTAAATTTTTTTCCGGCTGCTTGCAGTGAAATACCAACGGGCTTCCTTAAAGAAGTTGGGTGTTGGATAGATATGTATCCGTTGGTTGGCATATAAGAAAAGAAGGAACGAAATAAATTATTCGTCGTCGGTTACCCCTTTGATGTAACGTTTGATGATGCCACGGCCGCTCTCTCTAACAAATGTTACAATTTCATCCCGCTCATCAGTGGCCTGCAATTCTTCTTCAATAAATTCCAGAGCTTGGGTGGTATTAAATCCTTTGTTATAGATGGTACGATATACATCCAGGATATGATTGATCTGGTTGAGGGGGAATCCTCTTCTTTTCAACCCCACACTGTTTACCCCTCCGTAACTCAGCGGGTTGCGAACGGCTTTAATATAAGGGGGCACGTCTTTGCTCACCAAACTACCTCCGGCAATAAAAGTGTGTTGTCCGATATTCACAAACTGGTGTACTGCACTCACCCCACCCACAATGGCCCAATCGCCAATAGTAACGTGTCCAGCTACCTGCACACTGTTACTCAAAATGCAGTTATTGCCAATGATGCAGTCGTGGGCAATATGACTATAGGCCATTATCAAACAATTATTTCCTACCACGGTTTTGCCACGGTCGGTGGTACCGCGGTTGATGGTTACAAATTCACGGATGGTAGTATTATCGCCTATTTCAGCGGTGGTTTTTTCGCCGTTATATTTTAAGTCTTGCGGAATGGCTCCTAATACTGCTCCGGGAAATATGCGGCAGTTTTTTCCTATGCGGGTGCCTTCCATAATGGTAACATTGCTGCCAATCCACGTACCCTCGCCAATTTTAACATCCCCATGAATAACCGTAAAAGGGTCAATTTTCACATTGGGAGCAATGGAAGCGTTGGGGTCGATATAGGTATAGGGATGCGTCATGTTTGAGTGGTTGTTATGAATAGGGCTTAATCGGGGCGGCGAACAATTTGGGCTACTAAATCGGCTTCAGTGGCAACTTTTCCACCTACAAAAACGGTTCCCCGCATTTCGCAAATACCTCTGCGGATGGGTCCGTTCAGTTCCATTTTTAAAACCATAGTATCACCGGGACGCACCATTTGTTTGAATTTGCAATTATCGATTTTCAAAAAATAGGTATCGTATTTTCCTTCCGGCATCGAATTGATGCATAAGATTCCGCCGGTTTGTGCCAGGGCTTCAATTTGAATTACGCCCGGCATTACGGGGTTACCGGGAAAATGACCGGGAAAGAACCATTCGTTGAAGGTTACGTTTTTAATTCCCACAATATGGGTATCGGTTAGTTCCACAATCTTATCTACAAATAAAAACGGATGTCGGTGGGGAAGTGTTTTTTCAATTTTATCCAACGTATATACCGGAGGCAAAGCCGGATCGTACACCGGCACATTTTTCACGTGTTTATTCTTGCGGATGTATTGCTTTATTTTTTTGGCAAATTCAACGTTGGTGCTGTGTCCGGGGCGGTTGGCAATGATGCGGGCCTTGATGGGGTAACCAATTAAAGCGAGGTCGCCAATTACATCCAGCAACTTATGTCGGGCGGGTTCGTTGGGGAATCTCAGTTCGAGGTTGTTCAGGTATCCTTCGCTTTTCACTTCAATTTTATCGCGTTTAAACACTTTGGCAAGGCGACCCATTTCGGCATCTGAAACGGCTTTGTCTACTACTACTATGGCATTGTTTATGTCGCCGCCCTTAATAAGGTCGTTGTCTAGCAACATTTCCAGTTCGTGTAAAAAACAAAAAGTTCTACAAGGGGCGATTTCTGTTTTAAAATCTTTGATTGTTTTTAGTCCGGCATGCTGGGTGCCTAAAACAGGACTATTAAAATCAATTAGGGTGGTGAGTTGATAATCGAGTGCTGGGAGGGCTACCATTTCAACGCGTTTTTCATCGTCGTAGTGGTAAATATTTTCATCGAGACTATACCAGGCTTTGGCGGCTTCCTGTTCTTCAACGCCAGCATCTTCAATTAGGGCGATAAAAGGAGCCGAGCTGCCATCCATAATGGGTATTTCGGGGCCATTTAATTCAATTAAAACATTATCGATTCCCATCCCTACTAGAGAAGCAAGAATATGTTCTACGGTGCTTACTTTGGTATCCCCAATTTGGAGGGTAGTTCCCCGGCTGGTATCGGTAACAAGGTCGCAGTCGGCTTTAATAAGGGGCTGGTTTGGTAAATCAACCCGTTGAAATTGAATCCCAAATCCCGGATGGGCGGGTTTCAGCGTCATATCAACTAAAATACCAGTATGTAATCCGGTACCACTAATATGGATAGGTTTGGAGAGAGTGTGCTGCTTATCAGGGTTAAATTGATGGTTCATACTGGTTACCTTTTTGAAATGCCATTACCCTCAAGCAGCAGGATAAAGCAGTTTCCGGCTTCCTCCTTAGGGTAAACGCAACAAAATTTCCGGTAAAAGTACGAATTAAGCCTGTATTCTAAGGGGTACGGCTTAGTGTTTTGAGTACATATTTCCCAAATCACGCACCAATTTTTCCAATTCAGCTATTCTTTTTTCCAATTCGGGCAGTTGGCGGGTATGGGCTTGTTGGCGCATAGAGGTTGTGAAGTCGATTGCTGGATTGCCATGCCAGGTAAGATGTGGAGTTTTAAGGCTTTTGGTAATACCCGATTTGGCTCCCACTTTACTACCGTCGGCAACCTGAATATGGCCGGCAACACCTACCTGACCTCCCAACATAACCTGCTTACCTACCTTGGTGCTGCCGCTGATGCCGGTTTGGGCAGCAATAACGGTTTCTTCCCCAATGTCCACATTATGGGCTATCTGAATAAGGTTATCGAGTTTAGCTCCTTTGCGTATGATGGTAGAGCCAATGGTAGCCCGATCGATGGTTACGTTTGCGCCTATTTCAACTTGGTCTTCGATGCGCACATTGCCAATTTGGGGTACTTTGCTAAGTGACCCATCGCTTTGGGGAGCGTAGCCAAATCCATCGCTACCAATGATACTGCCGGCATGAATGGTTACCTGATTTCCAATAGTGCAGTCGTGGTAAACAACCACACCAGGGTGCAAAACTACCCCATTGCCAATCACCACATTGTTACCAATAAAAACGCCAGGGAATATTTTCACCTGATTGCCCAATTGTACATTATCTCCGATATAAGCAAATGCACCAACAAAAACACCCGTACCCATTGTGGCAGAGCTGCTAATATAACTGGGTTGCTGAATGCCTGCTAATGCGGCAGTAGTAAGTTCTTGATATTTACCTAATAAAATAGCAAAGGCACTGTATGCATCCGGAACCCGTATCAGCGTGGCAGAAACAGATTCGGTAAGCGCAAGACTTTCGTTAATTATAATAATGGTGGCACCAGTAGTATATAAATATTGCTCGTATTTTGGATTGGCAAGAAAAGAAAGTTGACCGGCAACCGCTTCTTCAATTTTTCCAAAGCCTTGTACGGTAGCAAGGGCATTACCTTCTACCTTTCCCTGAATCATCAACGCTATTTGTGAGGCCGTAAATTGCATGGGCAAGGGATGTTTGGATGAGATGAAGATAATTTTCTTTTACCGGAATTGGCTGCAGCTATTGGTTAGGGAAGCGTACAAATGTAAAATTTTTTAACGGGGGCGGAAAGATTTTCCTGAATCAATGCATTTTCAATTCGGGAGATGTCTGTTACGGTTCCATCCTTAAATAAAACCTGTATTCTTTCATCCTTCAGTTGATAAAGGGTGTTGGTGGCTTCCCCGGTAAAACATACAAAGGGTAAATCGGCTTCATTAGTGGCATATTGCTGCAACAATTCGTGTTGTTTTTGTTGCAGGTAATCTGGTGAAAAGGGCGCAGCCTGTATGCGGCAATGAAATAGTTGCCTGTTTAGCAACCGATTACATAATAGCGATAGGATAGGGTCGCTGTGCTTACTCCAATGCTTGATGGCATGCATGATATCATAATCGTCGAGCGAGCAAAACCGGCTGATATTTTCTTCCGTAAGGGATGGGTTGGGATGGGCCAGAAAATAATCGAGAGCTGTTATCGTAGGTAATTCTTTATCACTGGGTGAATAAATCGCCCTTACCCGCTCAATAATTTTCACCATCATTTTTTCAGCAGCTAGCACCGTTTTATGCAAGTAAACCTGCCAGTACATTTGACGGCGGGCAATCAGAAATTTTTCAACGCTGTAAATTCCTTTTTCTTCTACCATTAACTGACCATTCCAAACCGTTAACATTTTTAAAATACGGTCGTATCCAATTACCCCTTCACTTACACCAGAAAAAAAACTGTCTCGGCTCAGGTAATCCATCCGGTCCATATCTAACTGACCACTAATCAGCTGATGAAGAAAAGGTTGGTGATACTGGTTGGTAAATATTTGTATGGCCAAATCGAGGGCACCCCCACATTCTTTGTTCAGCTTTTGCATAATTGCTAGCGACATGGTTTCGTGGTCTACTCCTTCCAGCACCCGGTTTTCCAACGCATGGGAATAGGGGCCATGCCCAATATCATGTAACAGTATCGCACATTTAACGGCAATTTCTTCTTCGGCTGAAATAGCGATTCCTTTGCTTCGGAGTTCGGCTACGGCATTGCCCATTAGGTGATAGGCGCCCAGCGAATGATGCAGCCGGGTATGCACAGCACCCGGATAAACCATAGAAGCCATTGCCATCTGCTGAATTCTTCTTAGCCGCTGGTAATAGGGATGTTCTAAAATAAAAAATATCAGCGGGTGGCTGATGGTAATAAATCCGTAGACCGGGTCGTTGATGATTTTTCTTCTCTCGGGCATCCGTTGTTTTTAAATTGTTAAAACCTTAAGCTGAACAGGTGTAAAAGTACAAAGAAGATGGACGTTAGCCGAGAATGGAATAGATTTACTTTATGAGAGAAGGTAAGTACCTTTTACTATTTTAAACTACACTTCATGGCGGAAATTCAGGTTTTGTGGGTAGATGATGAAATTGAGAGTTTACAGGCACAGGTAATTTTTTTGCAGCAGAAGGGGTATTCCGTAACCGCTGTTTCTAATGGATTTGATGCAATTGAACTGGTAAAGCGCCAATTTTTTGATGTGGTGCTGATGGATGAATCTATGCCCGGAATTTCGGGTTTGCAAACCATGCAGCAATTAAAGGAAATTAATAAGCTGCTGCCGGTAGTATTAATTACCCGAAATGATACGGAGCGTTTAATGGATGAAGCTATTGGCAGTGAAATTGCCGACTATCTGATTAAGCCGGTTAATCCTCAGCAGGTATTACTCAGTTTAAAAAAAATCATCGACAACCGACGGCTCGTTGCAGAAACAACCACCTCCCAGTATCAGCAACAAATGAATCAGTTGTTTGCTCAGTTGCATAACAATCCCGATCATCAAACCTGGATGGAAATATACCGGAAACTGGTGTATTGGGAACTGGAAATGGAGAAAAGTGATAGCCCCGAAATGCAGGAAATTTTTTATGCCCAAAAGCAGGAAGCCAATGTGGCATTTGGAAAGTTTGTAAGTCGGGAATATGCGGGATGGCTAAACCCTCGCAGTTTATCGGCACCGGTAATGAGTCATCACCTACTTTCATTAAAAGTGTTACCATATTTGCAACCCGGCAAGCCCCTGTTTTGCGTGTTGATTGATAATCTCCGCTTAGATCAGTGGAAGGCAATCGAGCCCTTATTAGCCGAATCGTTTCGGATTGTTGAAGAAGATACTTTTTATTCGATATTGCCTACTGCCACCCAATATGCACGCAATGCTATTTTTGCCGGACTATTACCGGTAGCTATTCAGCAACAGTTTCCGGGATATTGGAAAAATGATGAAGAAGAGGGTGGCAAAAATCTGCACGAATTATTTTTTTTACAGGCACAGTTAAAGCGCCTGAAAAAAGAACACCTGAGTGTGAGTTATCATAAGATAACGCATCATCAGGAGGGGGTTCAACTAGCTGCGCAGGTGCATAATTTATTACACAATGATCTCAACATCATCGTATACAATTTTGTAGATACCTTAAGCCATGCCCGAACAGAAATGGAAATTTTAAAGGAGCTTGCCGGAGATGAAACCAGTTACCGCAGTTTAACCCGCAGCTGGTTCGAGCATAGTCCATTACACCAGGCCCTGAAAAAATTGTCAGAAAAAAATATAACCTTGGTGCTGGCAACAGATCACGGAAGTGTGCGGGTAAAAACGCCGCATAAAGTAATTGGGGATAAGCAAACTACCGCCAATTTACGGTATAAGCATGGCAGAAATTTGCAGTATGAAGCGAAGGAAGTGCTGGCTTTCAGAGAGCCTATGGTGGCGGGATTACCAACCCCTACCGTAAATTCGAGTTATATTTTCGCCCGGGAAGATGGATTTTTATGTTATCCCAATCATTTTCATCAATATGCACAGTTTTACAAAAACTCTTTTCAGCATGGAGGCATCAGCTTAGAGGAAATGATTATCCCTGTTATCCGTATGGAAAGCCGAGGAAAGTGAAAAACTGGCAATTATATCTCGCAATCTTTTCAGATATGTGGATAAAAGAAAACGTATCACAACCCTGTGCTGTTTAATTTTGAATAGAAATTGTTGCTCTGATGAAGTATACCCAAGGAACGCTGGATAAATACACTGCCATTCTTGCCGAATCGGGATACATCATCCGGTACGAACGGGGTACTTTTCAAAGTGGCTGGTGTTTGCTCGAATCAAGGAAAATAGTTGTGCTCAATAAATTTCTCTCCACCGAGGGGCGCATCAGTATCTTGATTGATATTATCCCTCAGATTCCTATCTCATACGATCAGTTGACTTTAGAATCACAGAAATTACTGGATTCGATTGTAAAAAAGGTAGAACACGCTGCTTGATTTCGGTAAATACGTAATCTTTTCCTTTCCATTTATACTAGATTTGTTGGGTGATTGCACCCGAGTTACATATAACTTTTTTGGGATCCGGAACCAGTTCAGGGGTTCCTATGATTGGTTGTACATGTGCCGTTTGCCTATCCACCGACCCTCGTGATAATCGTTTGCGAAGCAGTATACGGGTAAGCTCACCCACCACCACTTTGGTAATAGACACCACACCCGATTTTCGGTATCAGATGTTGCGCAGTCGCACTTTACAGCTAGATGCTGTGCTATATACACATCCGCATAAAGATCATATCGCCGGCTTAGATGATATTCGTGCTTACAACTTTTTCAACAAAAAGGCCATGCCTTTATATGCAAATTCTTTAACGGAGGAGGCATTGCGAAGAGACTACTATTATGCATTTGCCGATTTAACTTATCCGGGTATACCAGAAATACGTATTGAGCCCATTGATAATAAGCCCTTTTTGGTGGGTGATATTCCTATTCAGCCCATTGAAGTATGGCACCATCGCATGCCGGTATTGGGATTTAGATTGGGAGATATTACCTATATAACCGATGCCAATCGCATTGAGCCGGAAGAAATGGAAAAAATCAGGGGCTCGCGTATACTAATTCTGAATGCCCTTAGAAGAGAAAAACACCTGTCGCATTTTACACTTGCTGAAGCAATTCAAGTGGCAGAATCGCTTCAGATACCGGAAGTGTATTTTACCCATATCAGTCATCAACTGGGAACCCATGCCACCGTTTCTGCCGAATTACCCCCTACTTTCCACCTCGGGTATGATGGATTGGAACTAACCCTCGGCAACTGCTGATTTCCGCTCGAATATTAGCTACCCGGTATTCCTAAGCCGGCAAAATGGAAAATATGCAATCGCATTGGCAATCTTTTTTTGTTTTCAGCAAAAATGAAAGAATAGCACTGGTAAGTTTTATGGTACTTATGAGTGTTTTCTTAACGGCCCCTTATTGGTATCATTTAATAATGCCCCCATCTAAAGAGCAAAAAGCCATCCGATTTCAGTTAACACAGTTTGCAGCGGATAGTCTGTTACCAACTAGTTCTGAAACAGTTATTGCTGCCGAAACGGAAGGAGTTCATAATCGAAACAATATTGTTCTGCACGCATTTAATCCTAACCAACTACAGGAGGATGATTGGATTGCTATGGGTCTACCTGCAAAAACTGCCCGAACTATTCAGCGCTATATTAGTAAGGGCGGCAGGTTTCGGCAACCTAACGATCTTCGAAAAATTTGGGGAATAAGCGAATCGGATGTGGAGCGATTATTACCCTATATAAGGCTAGAGAAACCTGCTTCCATTTATCCACACAGGCAAACTTCCAACACATCGCCTATCGAATATTCGGCAATAGATATGAATGGGGCAGATTCGGCAGCCTGGGCATCATTGCCGGGCATTGGTAAGGTTTTAAGCAAACGAATCATTCATTACCGACAGCGATTGGGAGGATTTCGTTCTGTAGAAGATCTTCGTCAGGTGTATGGGTTGGCTGATTCTGTATATAAGAAGCTGTTACCTTATCTGCGCTTATCGGTTGCAGAAAAAGGCAAACCTAATTTGAACACGTTATCTGCGCAGCGTTTATCACAGATTGGGGGTATTGATTTCGAAATTGCACAGGCGATTGTTGTGTACCGGCAACAAAATGGTCCTTTTCTAAACCTCAATGGCTTGCGCCAACTGGTATTCATCAACGATTCGTTGTTAACAATACTCGGCAATCGGGTGCAAATTCAGTAGGAATCCTAAATGGTGTCGTCGGGTTGACTACCAGCGGAAAATATTTGATCTACGGCCCCGCCCAGCATAGGGAATTTTTCTTTTACAAATCCGGCAATACTTTGAATAGCTTTTTTAGCTTGCTCGGGAGTAATTCCGGCCTCTTTTATCAGCTTGTTAATGAGTTCCTGCATATAAATGGGTATAAATTGAATGATACGTTGTAAAATTAAATTACTACCCTCGAATGATTCCCGAAAGTTATGCCCACTGTTAATGGAGAGTATGGGGAGCCGCGCTTAAGCGACTTTTAATGCACTCAGTTTGCTCTTGTTAAACATTTGCTCGGCGTACGCTAGGGTAATGTGTAAATGACGGGTAGCGGTTCCTGGTAATTCGAACATGGCATCGGTAAGAATACTTTCACAGATGCTTCGCAATCCGCGAGCGCCCAATTTATATTCAAGTGCCTTGGTTACCATAAAGTCGAGCACTTCCGAATCAATTTGCAATTGTATCCCCTCCATTTCGAAGAGGCGCTTAAACTGACGAATCAGGGAGTTTTTCGGCTCAGTAAGGATATTGCGAAGGGTTTCTTGGTCGAGTGGATTCAGGTAAGTAATTACCGGCAATCGACCAAGCAACTCGGGTATCAATCCAAAGGATTTTAAATCCTGTGCATTAATAAACTGCAATAAATTTTTACGTTGATTTTCCTGCTCATCTTTATTTACACTAAATCCAATTGCATTGGTATTCACGCGGCGAGCAATCACTTTATCAATCCCATCGAATGCACCCCCACAGATGAAGAGAATATTTTTCGTGTCAACTTTAATCATTTTTTGTTCAGGATGTTTCCGTCCGCCTTGCGGGGGCACAAGTACTTCTGTTCCTTCCAGCATCTTTAATAAACCTTGCTGAACCCCTTCTCCGCTTACATCTCGGGTGATGGAGGGGTTATCGCCTTTGCGGGCAATCTTATCCAACTCATCTACATATACAATGCCTCTTTCAGCTGCCGTAACATCATAGTTGCAGTTTTGTAATAGGCGGGTAAGCATACTTTCCACATCCTCTCCTACATAACCGGCTTCGGTAAATACGGTAGCATCTACAATGGCAAAGGGTACATTTAACAAACGGGCGATGGTTTTTGCCAGAAGGGTTTTACCGGTTCCGGTTTCACCCACCATGATGATATTACTCTTTTCAATTTCTACATCATCCGACAATACCGATTTAGTGTTTACTCTCTTAAAGTGGTTATATACGGCTACAGATAATACTTTTTTGGCCTCATCCTGCCCTATCACATATTCATCTAAAAATTTCTTGATTTCCAGGGGTTTCCTAACCTGCAATTTATGACTACCTCCTACCGAACTGATTTCCTGCTTAACGTTAATTTCCTGCTCGATGATTTCCCGGGCATGTTCTACACAGTTTTCACAAATGTGACCGTCCTGCCCGGCAATCAAAATTTTAACCTCTTCTCGGCTGCGGCCGCAGAAAGAACAATGAAGTGGTGATGCAATTTTAGCCATAAATAGTACCGTTGGTAGAAAATAATAATGTGTAGCGCGTGTAAAATAACGAAAAAACCTACCCTTCTATTTGAAAGAATGGGCAGATTGACAGAAAATAGTGAAAAAACCCCCTATATTTTGGTTAATACGGCATCTACAATGCCATAATTAACGGCTTCCTGGGCATTCATCCAGTAGTCCCGGTCGAAATCTTTCATAATCTGGTCTACGGTTTTACCGCAATTGTCGGCCAGAATACGGGCACCGATTTCTTTGGTTTTTCTGATTTGGTTGGCTTGGATTTCAATATCAGCACTGCTGGCCTGGTAATACCCTCCCAGACTGGGTTGATGGATCATAACTTCTCCATGGGGGTATATAGCTCTTTTTCCTTTGGTACCTGCACTTAACAGAATAGATCCCATACTGGCAGCCAGCCCCATACAGGTAGTACTTACCGGACTTTTAATTAATTGCATGGTATCATGAATAACCATACCGCTGGTAACTATTCCACCCGGACTATTGATATAGAACTTAATTTCTTCACCGGGTTTGTCGGCATCCAGCAAGAGTAATTTGGTAACTATTTCGCGGGCAGATTTGTCATTTACCACTCCCCATAGATAGATCGTTCTTTTTTGAAAAAACAGGGTATCCAGCTTTTTCATCATCATCGCACCCAATTGTTCATTTTTCTCTTCTTTGTTTTCCTGCTCATCGTCATCTTCATTTTGCCAATGCATGCGGGTAGTTATATTATTCAGGTTCATGTTGGTTGTATTTAGGGGTAGGGAAGGGTATTATTTTTTGATTTTCTCTTTGCGTGGATTCGTTAACAGCACTTCATCAATCAGGCCATAGTCTTTGGCTTCCTGGGCCGTCATCCAAAAATCGCGGTCGCTGTCTTTGGTAATTACTTCTAACGGCTTGCCGGTATGGTGGGCTGTTATGGTATATAATTCTTCTCTCAATTTTTTAATTTCACGTGCGGTGATTTCGATATCGGTAGCCTGTCCTCCAATAGCTCCGCTGGGCTGGTGAATCATTACACGGGCATGTTTCAAAGCGGTTCTTTTTCCAGGTACGCCGGCACATAACAATATCTGTCCCATACTGGCGGCCATGCCGGTGCAAATGGTGGCTACATCCGGACTAATAAACTGCATCGTATCATAGATACCTAATCCGGCATATACGCTACCACCGGGGCTGTTGATGTACATCTGAATATCACGGGTGCGGTCGGTACTTTCTAAAAAAAGCAACTGAGCCGTTACAATATTGGCAACATAATCGTTGATTCCCTCGCCCAGAAATATAATTCTATCCATCATCAGGCGACTGAATACATCCATACTGGCTACATTCAGGGGTCGCTCTTCAATAATATAGGGTGTAAGGTTGGTAAAGCCCTGTTGACGGTAATTGTGCAGGGTGCCACTGCTGATACCCCGGTGTTTTACTGCATATTGTTCAAATTCTTTTCCCGTATTCATATGTATGTATTTGCGCTTTGAAGATAAGAGATTTCCCCTTGCCGGATATAGCCTTACAAAATCTGTGCAAGAGTAAAGGAGCGACAACTAGTCAGTTTCCGCCAAGTAATTATTCAATAATTGTCACAATATCAGCCTCTTATGGCACGATTGCTTAGTGGGAGTGGTGATGCAGTTTTTCGGCAAAAGCTTCCCGGGTAATCGGCTCTTCTGTGGCATTTACCTTCCCTTCCAGCCACTGAAACATTTTATCGGTACTGATACGGTGATAACTGTCTTCCACAAACTTTTTGTCTTGCAACATACGGTTGGCATAATCTTCTACCCACTGTTTGTTTTCCCCCATCATATCTAGCTGGCCACCCATATAGCTGAACAACTGCATTTTAGCAAAATCTCGGATATCGTCGGGGGTTACCTCAATTTTATTGTCTTGTATCACCTGATTACTGATTAGCGTCCACTTTAGTTGATTGGCAAATGAAGGGTATTCTTTTTCAGCTTCTTCGGCAGTTTTGGGTTTTTCTCCCCCTTGCTGCAACCAGCGCTTGAGAAAATTCTCTGGGAATTCCATAGGGGTATGATCTACCAGGGTATGGTAAATTTGATCGAATACCTGGTTTTTAGCTTGTTGAGCAAAATGGACAGCAATCGTTTCCCGGATAGCTTCTCTTAATTCGGCCGCTGTTTTGATTTCTTTACCCGGATAAGCTTTTTCGAAGAACTCCTCATCTAATGGGGCAAGGGTTATATGCGTAATTTTATTGATTTGCATACGCAAGGGCTGATTTTTTTGCGACTCCTGCATGCCCAGTTCAGAACAAATAGCGCCTAAATGTTTCTCGCTGAAAGCAGCTTCCAGCGTGAGGGTGGGAGCATTTTGCTGATTACTTCCAATCAGTTGCTGCTGTAAAGTATCCGTAAAATCGGTTACCAATAAACTGGTATCTTTCTTTACCCCATTTTCTACTTCAGTTCCTGCTTCATCAACCTGTAAAAATGTAACCTGCAACACATCATCTTTGCCGGTGATGGTTTCCGTTTCGGATCTTTCCCCATTTCTTCTTTGCAGATTTTCCAATTCTTCCTGAATCATTTCATCGGTTACATTCACCACATAGCGGGTAACTTTTAGAGCTTCTGGTTTCAAATCTAGTTTGGGTTTAAGACCAATTTCAAACTCGAATTGGTAATCTCCGGGCTGGTTCATATCTAACTGAGGGGCAAAATCAGCAAGGGGAAGCGGCTGAGCAAAAATGTCTAACTGCTCTTCCTGCATATATTTATTCAGCTCATTTTCCACCTTTCTAAGCACTTCCTCACTAAAAACACCCTGGCCATACATCTTTTTTACCAGTCCAGCCGGCACCATGCCTTTTCTGAAACCAGGGATATTGGCATTTTTGGCATATTTCTTCAAACTTTGCTCAAAACCCGACAGGTAATCTTGCTTTGCAAGGGTTATGGTAAGTTTGTCGTTTAGTAAGCTGATGTTTTCTCGGGTAATCGTGGCCATGTGAGTACTTTTTTGCTTGTTTTTGAGCCGGCAAAGGTACAATTAATACCCGAAATAACAGGGAGATAATATTAAAGATTGCTAGCTGTTATCCATTAATAAAATATTGGGCGAGGCTACGCCTCTTTGTGGGCGAATTAAAATCCGATGGTATGGTATGGAATGAGGCGGGGGGTTTTTTTATCAACGGATTAAAATCCGTTGGAATAATATGGGGCGAGGCTACGCCTCTTTATAGGCGGATTAAAATCCGAGGGTATGGTATGGGATGAGGCTGGGGAGTAGAGCAATGCTTATGTATATTTTTTTGTGTTATGTATCTTGGCCTTTTCTTTGCGCTCAGCGCGTTTTATTTGCAAGGCCTGGTTGTATGGAGTTTTCAGGTTAATGTGCTGGATTTAAAAGGATATTTTGTGCGTAAATGGATAGATTTTTTCTAGGTAGTTTTTAAATAAAGTCCGGTAAATCTTTTATCTTGATTAAGGATGTACCTTTCGCCAGTAAATATTTGAAGAAACAAGTGAAGTGTTTATGATGAATGAAGTAATTAATTGGCCATTTACCATTGTATTTTTTGTGGCTTTATTAGGTTTATTGGTATCAGTGATGCTGCTAACGGTTAACCAAACGGATATATTCCCCAATCGGCTACTGGCCGGATATTTAGGCTGTTTCTCCCTGCTTGCGCTGAATTACAGTTTAATGACCACCTCTTTTTTTCTTCAGTTTCCACATACCTGGCGAATCTTAGCCTGGGCATCTTTTTGCTTTGCCCCCTTTGGGTATTTGTATGTTCGCAGCGTGTTGGAGCAGAATTTTTGGTTTCGAAAGAAGGATTTGCTCTGGTTTATACCCGGCTTCATCCATACTGCATGCCTGATTCCATTTTTTGTGCTATCCTCAGCCGAAAAGCAAGTTATTCTTGAGAAAATAATTGCCAACCGTAAACTGATTATCGTAGAGCCTGAATCCCTACTTTACGATGGGTTGGGGGTATGGATGCGGGTGGGGGTGATTGTGGCCAGTGCCTTTGCACAAATGCGCATTCTTTACAAATGGCGGCCCATCATTTATCGGAATGAGGGGAATCATCAGAATATTACCAACTATAAATGGTTGGTGCTCTTTAGTTTAACCATGCTGGTATTTTGTATTCTGATTGTTTTTCAGGTTTTCTTTCATATGGTAATGCCTGCCGACCTGAATCTGTTGGTGTTGTTTACCATCGCATTTACTATTCTATTTATTTGCTCCTCTTTATTATACAGGCCATCTATTTTATATGGAATGCGGGGATGGTTGCAGCAACCGGTGGCACCCGCTTCCGATGCCCCAATACCTGACCAAACTGAACTGGCAACTGAATCTGCAGATCCTTCTACAGTAGCTATTGATAAGAAAAAAATTTATCTGTCGGTAGATCAGGGGAATACCATCCGGCAGGTATTGGAAAATCATTTACTTGTGAATAGTCCTTACCGCAAAACCGGTTATACCATATCCGACCTTTCCAACGAAGTTAGTATCCCCTCTTACCTGCTTTCAGCATTTATTAACCAGGAATATGGAAAAAACTTCAATGAACTAATAAATGAATATCGGGTAGATTTTTTCCTAGATCTGGTAAAGCAACCAGACGCCAATTCCCAGTACAAACTGGAAGCCCTTGGTAAGGAAGCCGGCTTTAATACCCGGGCCTCTTTTATACGGGCGGTAAAAAAGAAAACCGGTCTCACACCCTCTGATTTTGTAACTAAAAACGACAGTTAACGAGCTGTTTTGTTTCTAATTCCAAAATTGTTACATAATTTTAGTCATTTCACTAAGCAATTAAAGCTTTTTCAACTATTATGCACTCAAAATCTGTAATATGAAAGTTAACATCACTAAAATGCTGGCGGCAGCCGCCAGATTGGTTTGGGTGGGAATTTTATTAGTCGCCGTTTCGAATGCGCACTCACAGGCCGACCCAACCCAAGTAAGAAAAGAAAACTTTAAGGGAGTGATCGATTTAGACATTCGCAAGTCTAAAGCCGATTGGGCAGCTTACACCCCTAAAAGAGCACCTGTTGGGGCTCCCAATATTTTATTCGTATTATATGATGATACTGGATTGGCTTCTTGGTCAACCTACGGAGGGGCCATCAATATGCCTACTTTAGACAAATTAGCTAAAAACGGGTTGATTTATACCCAATGGCACACCACTGCCTTATGTTCTCCTACTCGTTCTACTTTATTAACCGGTAGAAACCATCACCTTACGGGTAATGCTGCTATTACAGAGGGTGCCAACGGATTTCCGGGAGCACATGGTCGAATTCCCGAGCAAACGGCTACCATTGCGCAGGTTTTACAAGATAATGGATGGAGCACATTCTGGATGGGTAAAAACCACAACGTACCTGAGCAAGATGTATCATCTGGCGGAAGCCGCAAGCAATGGCCAACCCAAATGGGATTTGATCGTTTCTACGGTTTCATTGGTGGAGAAACCAACCAGTGGTATCCGGATTTGATTGAAGACAATGGATTTATTGAGCAGCCATATGGTCCAGAAAAGGGCTATCACCTTTCTAAAGATTTGGCTGATAAGAGCATTAAATATATCCAAGACCAAAAATCAACCAACCCTTCTAAACCTTGGTTCATGTGGTTTTGTCCGGGTGCCAACCATGCACCGCATCAAGCACCTGCAGATTATATTGCCAAATACAAAGGCAAGTTTGATGGTGGCTATGATGCTTATCGTGCTTGGGTTTTACCTAGAATGATCGCACGTGGCATTATTCCTAAAGGAACTGAGTTAACGCCATTCAATCCAATGCCGCCGAATATCGCTGCAAAAGGCGACTATGTACGCCCATGGAATGAACTGAATGCGGATGAGAAAAAATTATTTGCTAAAATGGCGGAAGTTTTTGCTGCTTTTTCTGAGTATACAGATGCGCAAGTAGGAAGAATTGTAGAATATTTAGAGCGCACCGGTCAATTAGAAAATACCATCGTTATTTATGCTGCTGATAACGGAGCTTCAGGAGAAGGTTCTCCCAATGGCTCTGTAAATGAAAATAAATTTTTCAACGGCTATCCCGACGAGCTGTCTGAAAACATGAAATTGCTGAACGAATTGGGTGGTCCGAATACCTACGAGCATTTCCCTACCGGTTGGGCGGCTGCATTTTCAACCCCTTTTAAAATGTTCAAGCGGTATAGTGAATATGCCGGTGGTACCTGCGATCCGCTGGTAATCTCCTGGCCTAAAGGCATCAAAGCTCGCGGCGAAGTGCGAAATCAATACCACCACTCAACGGATATTGTACCCACCATTTTGGAAATGTGTGGTATAGAAATGCCAAAAACGTATAAAGGCGTTGGTCAATACCCACTTTCAGGTGTTTCTATGAAGTATTCTTTCGAGGCTACTCCTGATGCCCCTACTCAAAAGAAGCGGCAGTATTTTGCTATGCTGGGTACTCGTGCTATATGGGAAGATGGCTGGAAAGCAGTAGCCATGCACGTTCCGATTACAGGACAAGGCAGTTTTGAGAAAGATGAGTGGGAATTGTATCATGTAGATGCAGACCGCTCTGAGTCTAAAAATCTGGCTAAAGAAAATCCCGAGCGTTTACAAAGAATGATCAAAGCCTGGTTTGAAGAGGCCGATAAAAACTTGGTATTACCGCTGGATGATCGTACAGCAGTTGAACAACTGGGTATAGAACGTCCTTCTGAAGAAGCTGTAAAAGAGCGTTATATCTATTACCCCCATACCGCACCGGTTCCGGAAGGCGTAGCCATCAATGTGAGAGGTCGTTCGTATAAAATTCTGGCAGATGTAGAAATTAAAGACATAAATGCATCCGGTGTAGTATTTGCACACGGTTCCCGCTTTGGCGGACATACCCTGTTTCTAAAAAACAAGCGCCTGCATTATGTATATAATTTCTTGGGAATTAAGCCAGAACAAAAATTCACTTCTTCTATAGAGTTGAAGCCCGGGAAGTATACCCTTGGATTTGAATTCATCCGGGAAAAAACTGGCCCTAATGGCGAACAGATAGGAACAGGTAAATTATATGTGAACGATAAATTAGTTGCTTCCGGACCTATGAAAACCCAGCCTGGTAAATTTACCCTCTCCGGCGACGGACTGTGTGTAGGATACGACAGTGGCGATGCGGTTAGCAGTGAATACAAATCTCCCGGAACGTTTAAAGGAGGACATATTCAGGGCGTAGGCGTAACCGTTGAAAAAACTCAGTACCTCGACTTGGAGAAAGAGGCACGCAGGGCATTTAGAGATTAATTGGGTTCATCTTATATTTTTAGAACCGGCTCATATTATAATGGAGCCGGTTCTTTTTTTTCTTTTTTACCGGAAACCCTATATTCTAGGTAAGATAATTAACTGATTTGTTGCAAAATCTTGAATATTTGTATTACAAAACATAGATTGCTCCATTAATTTTTCTATAATCAGTTATTTCGTAAACATTTTTTATGATAAGAATAAGTTATTTCCGGTTGTTGTTTTTAGGGGTATGTGTTACCCTTTTGTATTCCTGTACTTCACAGCCGGCTAACTCTTCAAAAGAAGGGTCAGAGGGCCCATCTGATAGTATTTCTGTTAAATCACCCACAGCCTTATCGGATACACCAGTTGCCCCCATAGTTTCTACCCTTTCTACGGCAATTTCTTGCACACGAGAAATGCTGCCCGAAGACAGTATGAGTTATATGGCCGGTGGAGCCGGCGCTTATCGGCCTACGCAGCCCAATCCAATTCCCGCTGTGCTGCCTGCAATCGCTGGTATGGTATACATACCCGGGGGCGAATTTAGTATGGGTATTCCTGATCCTACCCGGGTAAAGGGAGGTGGCAAGGAAGCCATGCCCGATGCACGTCCCATACATAGGGTAAAATTGAAGGCATTTTTGATGGATGAACATGAAGTAACCAATGCCGAGTTTGCAGCATTTGTAAAGGCAACCGGATATATAACGTTGGCAGAGAAAAAACCTACCCGAGAAGAATTTCCCGATGCTTTGCCTGAAATGTTGGTTGCCGGTTCGGTAGTATTTACACCCCCCAACCATGAAGTGAGATTGGATGATCATTTGCAATGGTGGAGTTTTGTAAAAGCAGCCGATTGGCGGCACCCAGAAGGCCCGAGTTCATCAATCAAAGGAAAAGAACAAAATCCGGTGGTACATATAGCCTGGGAAGATGCAGCCGCCTATGCAAAATGGGCGGGAAAAAGATTGCCTACCGAGGCAGAATGGGAATTTGCGGCTAGAGGTGGTTTAACTGGAAATATATATACCTGGGGCAATCAAATGCAACCCGGCGGCAAAAAAATGGCGAATATTTTTCAAGGTCATTTCCCCGAAAGAAATGAGGCGGAAGATGGATATCCAACTACTGCTCCGGTTAAAAAATTTCCTGCTAATGGATATGGCTTATATGATATGGCAGGTAATGTTTGGGAATGGTGTGCAGATTGGTATCGCAATGATTACTATACTTCGCGGGCTTCCGATAAAGTATGGACAAACCCTACCGGCCCTGTTGATAGTTTTGATCCCGATGAACCCGGTGTTCCTAAGAAAGTTCAGCGGGGCGGATCATTTTTATGTACCGACCAATACTGCACCAGATATATGGTGGGTACTCGGGGTAAAGCCGATTGGAGAACTGCCACCAACCATGCCGGATTTAGATGTGTAAAAGATATAAACTAAACAGATATGCATACCGCGTTTAAATTTTTGCTAATTGGCACTGTGCTGGTTACTTCGCAAGTAAAAGCACAAGAAGATCCCCTGCAGTTAAATGATACTGCCATCATCAGCGAAGCCGCTACTCCGGTAACAGCCCCTGCAACTATGAAGAAAAAGTGGAACCATTATACTGGCAAATTCATGACGGTTAATCTGGGTATGGCAGTGATACTCGATTTCAATACACAGAACCAGGATAATAATAGTATCCAACAAGTGGGCAGTTATGCATCGGGCACCGAATTCAGGGCCGACCGCTTTATGTTATACGGTATGCTGGGCGTTGGCTCGAAGCATCCCTGGCGCTATATGTTTAGTGCTAACTATAATGGACTCGATGCACCGCCTGATAAAAAGTTCGACTTTATTGATTGGAACCTAGAAATTCCAGTGGGTAGCAAGGGTGGATGGATTACGGTAGGTAAACAAAAAGAAGGGGTGGGGATGGAATATATTATGCCCGGTACGCAGGGGATGTTTACGGAACGAGGTAGCGGCTCTCCGATGCTGGTTCGCCAGCGAAATATAGGTATTCGCTATTCTCGTAATTTCTTTAATCAAATGGCATCCTTTACGGTAGGTGTATTTAATAATTATTGGGAAACGGGCAAATCGTTTCGCGATAATGGTACGCAGGCTGTATTCCGTTTTTCCGGGTTGCCGCGTTATAAAAGTGACCGCGATTTATTGCACCTGGGTATAGCTTACCGATATTCAGATCCTACGGATGGTAAGCTTACTTATAAAGCGAAGCCGGAGATGAATACCGCCCCTCTGTATATTAATTCAGGTGCCTTTGCTGCATCTGGTGCCAATACACTTTTTTTAGAGGCAGTACATGTGTCGGGGCCGGTTGCGTTGGTGGGTGAATATATGAATGCTAAAATACGAAGCACAGAAAAGAATAATCCTACCCTTACTTATTTTCAGTTGGGCGGCAGTTGGTTTATTACCGGAGAGAATAGAAAATATAATAAAATGACGGGTAATTTGGGTAAACTGATACCTAAAAAACCTTTTAAATTTGCAAAAAATAGTGGTCCGGGTGCCTGGGAACTGGGAGCTCGTTTTACCCAAACCAATGGCAATGATGCATTGTTAACTGCGGGTAAATTCAATCGGTTTACTACTGCACTCAGTTGGTTTCCCAATCCTTCTTTCCGCTTCGAGATTAATTATGGAGCAGGAAAATTGTGGAAGAGCAACGTAATTGGCACTACCGACTTCTGGCAGTTTAGGATACAGTTTGAATTATAATAAAATTTGAAAATAATTTATTTTATGAAATCTAGTTTTCGGTTCAGTTTAGTTATAGCATGTAGTATGCTATTTTTTTCTTTATCGCAGGCACAGGATAAGCCGGCCAATTCTGCAGAAGAACTGGCAAAAAAATTAGCCAATCCGGTTTCTTCACTTATCAGCCTACCTTTTCAGAATAATACCGATTATGGAATCGGAGCGTTTAAAGGCTCACGTAATACAATGAATGTGCAGCCGGTGATTCCTGTAAGTATCAGTCCAAAATTGAACCTGATTTCCCGGGTTATTTTTCCATTAATCGCGCAATATAATATTACTGGTGCGGGCAAATCACAATCCGGTATGGGTGATGTGTTGGCAACTGCATTTCTTTCTCCTTCTCAACCCAAAAATGGATTAACCTGGGGAGCTGGTCCTGCCTTTTTATTGCCCCTTGGTACGGATGAAATGTTGACCGGAAAAAAGTTTGGCATTGGGCCTTCTGCTGTTTTTCTAAAGCAGTCTAATGGTTTTACCGTGGGTGGATTGGTGAATCAAATTTGGTCGGTATCGGGTGATGCATCCCGCAGTGATATCAGTCAGCTGTATTTGCAACCCTTTTTAAATTATAACTGGAAGTCGGGCGCCGGCATTGGTGGTTCTTTTGAGATTACACAAAATTGGATCAACTCAACTACCCAGGTATTGTTTGTTCCCAATATTTCCGGTGTTACGCGGTTGGGTAAGCAAACAGTGTCTTTATCAGCTGGACCTCGTATACCCATTTCTGCTCCCGATAATTTGCGTGCTGCTTTTGGTTGGCGTTTTGCCGTTACTTTTGTATTTCCTAAATAAAAAATAAAAATCATGAAAAAGTTACTAGTTGCTGTAAGTTGTTTATTTGCTGTGCAAGGCATGGCACAAGCCACAATTCAAGAAGAGGTGGATCTGATTAGAAAGATGTATGGCAAAACCAAAAAGGAGTTAATGACCAATTATCTGAAGGTTCCGGAGGCTAAGGCAACTGCTTTCTGGGGACTGTATGATGAATACGAAGCCGAACGTTCTAACCTGGCTAAGGAGCGCATGCAATTGATTGCAGATTATGCAAAGGGATATGAAACCCTAAATGATGAAACTGCCAATACACTGGCAACGGCTACCTTGAATAATAATATGCAACTGGAAAAACTGTACAAAAAGTATTTTGGTAAAATGAAAAAGCAGGTAGGTGCTTTAGAGGCAGCCAAGTTTATTCAGGTAGAGTCTTATTTTCAAACGGCCATTCGCAGCGAAGTGCAGGATGCCATTCCTTTGATTGGTGAAATTGATCGTACTAAGAAGCAATAGTTGTATTCCGAATCTTGCATTTGTTTAGAAGGAGATTTGATTAAAACGGCTGATTTTTATAGAGCCTGCCCATTTTGGTGCAGGCTCTTTTTATTATTTTTAGTGATACAAATACCTGCATCCAATCTTTACGAGTTAATAGCAATTAATTTTTAAGATGGGATTATTGCATGTGTGCAGTTTAGATTGAATAAGTAATTTAATATCAATTAATTATAAATAAACCGCATATTTTACATTTGTAAAGTGTTTGTATTATATTGTGTAAAATAAATTATTATAAATATGTAGAATTAAAGTCTAATAAAGTGTAAAATAAATGTAATTTTATACAAATTATTTATAGTGAATTATAAGGAGCGCATATCTGATAAAGAATTAATAAGGAAGCTTAAAGCATCAGGAGCGGTACTCATAAAGGGAGCGAAAGCCTGTGGCAAAACCGAATCCGCAAAGCAGATAGCTAAAAGTATAATAAATGTAGACCAGGATGAACAGGTAGAGGCATTGATCAATATAGCCCCTAAAAGACTGTTACTAGGCGAAACACCCCGTTTGATTGACGAATGGCAGGCACAGCCTAAAATTTGGGATTATGTACGACATGAAGTTGATGAAAGAAAAAAAAATGCACAGTTCATATTAACAGGTTCTGCCAATCCGGAAGAAGATATTAAAATGCATTCAGGCGCAGGCCGTTTTACTACTGTTGAAATGCGCACGATGTCGTGGCAGGAACTGGGTTTTTCAACAGGTAAAGTTAGTTTAGCTTCACTTCTTAAAGGCAGTAAAATCGACATATATGATAATTCTACTGAGTTAGAATTTATTATTGAAAAATTAATTATTGGGGGATTCCCAACACTTTTACATAAAAAGGTTGAACAGGCTATTGATTTAAATCGTGCTTATGTTGAATTGCTTGCTGAAATTGATATGAGTAGAGTCTCCAATATAAAACGAGATCCCATAAAAGTAAAAAGTTTATTACGGTCGTTGGCACGAAACACTTCAACATTTGTAGATATTTCATCAATAGAAAAAGATATTCGGCAAGAGGATAATATTGGTATAACACGACCAACGGTTTATGAATACTTAGATGCTTTAAACAGACTAATGATTGTAGAAGATCAGCCAGCCTGGAATACACATATCCGTTCTTCCTATTCTTTAAGAAAATCTCCTAAACGTCATTTCACAGATGTTTCGTTAGCTATTGCGGCATTAGGTGTTGACCAAGCGTCTTTATTAAATGATTTAAAATTTACAGGATTTTTATTTGAATCTCTGGTTGTTCATGAGCTTAGAGTATATGCTCAGGCAAACGATGCATGCGTATTTCATTATAAGGACTCAAGTGATTTAGAAGTTGATTGTATTGTTGAAAAATATAATGGCGACTGGTGTGCCTTTGAAGTAAAACTAGGTACTGGGAATATTGATGAGGCGGCAGCTTCTTTACAAAAATTTTCTAAACAAGTAAATGCAAAAAAGATTAACCAATTAAAATCATTAAACATAATTACAGGCACTGGTATTAGCTATACCAGAGGAGATGGTATTAATGTAATTTCATTGGCTTCGTTAGGTGCTTAGCAAAATAACTACTTGAAAGGTTTGATAATTATAGTGAGTTTAGTTGGAATGCTTGATACGCATAATAAGTTAATTATTATTTTATAATTCTTTAATGAGGTAAAATTCGCTTTAGCCCAAGCGGCTTCGAACCAACAAGGGTTACATTTCTAAAATTGAAAACAACATTAAAGAAGTTCGTATTTCAACACTTCAAAATATAGTTGAACTTGGGCTGGGGGCACACCCAAAAAACAGAGTGAGTGTGAGTTTGAGTGTGAGGATATTTTCCTCCTTCACATGTAATAGCTAGTACTTTATCTGACAGTCAGGGTGTTTTTAATTTTTATAGGATTTGGATTTTTTCTTCGGTAAAATTTTCATGTAGGATTTTTTCTTTAGCCAAAGGTAGTGATTCCAAAAAAGTA
>Ga0247837_1001904_pt1 | contig 41405 bp, 32 predicted proteins | sample LaCtaG_2_FD_187115 | JGI IMG/M metagenome (GOLD analysis project Ga0247837, IMG submission 187115) | Freshwater microbial communities from meromictic Lake La Cruz, Castile-La Mancha, Spain - LaCruzMarch2015_14.5m | ecosystem: Environmental > Aquatic > Freshwater > Lake | place: Spain: Castile-La...
CGATACTGCCACGGAGTTATTCAAGTCCTCGCTGCCCGTTCTGTCTGCATCTTTGGAGGATGCCGGTTTTCCAGAAAGATCAATCTGGGCGGCTGCGAGTTATCTTCCGTTGGCAAATTCGAAATGACTGCCGCTGGGCTAGAGTGTCTTGAGCGTCTCAGATATGAATTTGGTGAAATTGGAGTAAATAGATATGAAAATCTTACCTTTGAGGAAATCCGCTATTTCCTTTCCATGAGGTCAGGGCAAGAGTTCGATGAAGTGCTTTGCCAAGAGCTGTTCGCCTCTATGGATCTGGACAAAGAAGCAAGAGTCAGCATTGATGAATTTATCCTTAATTACATGCAAGCCGCGGAACTCATCAAAATCCGTATCGACCAGCTGAATCGACAGATAGAGGGCAACCAAGAGCACATGGAAGAAGCGCAATGGAAGTTGCAAGAGGCCGAAAAGACGGAGCGGTGCAATGAGAACGGCATAATGATTGGCAGTATTCTCACTTGTCATGCGTGTGAAGCGAAGAATTTGAAGCCTATGAATATGCGAGGGAAATCTGACCCGTATGTGATATTGACATGTGAGCGACAGCGTATGGAAACCAAATACATTGCAAACGAGGTAAACCCGGTTTGGGACGAAGTATTCACTTTTCACATCGAGCGGAATGACTCTAGCTTGAGAGTAAATATCATGGACAGATCCGACCTGGGAAGTGATGAGTTTCAGGGAATAGTAGTTATCCCGCTTAGCACTATTGATGACCAGCTAAAACACGATAAATACTATGAACTCAAGGGCAAAGACCAAAAACAGACTTGGCCTGGCAAAATCCGTCTCGGACTGCAGTGGGTCTACAGCAAGGTCAAATATTTTCAAACCATCATCCAGCAATGGGACGAAAGTTTGGAAATTGATAGAGAAGAACTTAAATATTTACAGAGGCAGTTACATATGCTGGAGAAGCCGTTTGATTCAAAATTGAAGACATGCGAACAGATCGATCTAAGCAGTCACAACTACGCATGGACTGCTCTACCCGACATGAGAGAAGCCAGATACAGTTTTAATCCGTGCCAGTTCAGCGGGTGGATTTACCTATGTGGCGGCTTCTCTCAGAATATGGAGGCCTATTCTCCACTGACTGGTCTTTTCCTTCTAATCCCGCTCTCGCTTCCTGAAAGCTCTCCCTGCTGTTTGTTTGTGCACAACAATTCATTAGTTGTGCACACCGACCGCCACGTTTCCAAGTTCACTGCTGGGCACTCAGGCCAACTAGTCTGTCAGTCTCAAGTCCAGTGCCAAAGCTCTGTGACTAAGTCCTCCCAGGCGTCTCCTGTGCTGCTCCCAAGTTGCAACCTCTGCTTCCTTATTCAGGCGGATAAGTGCGTCTGCTTCCACATGGAGACCGGGGCTCTGGTGCAGACTTTCTCTTAACTTCTCCAGTTAGAGTAATTCTCAATTGGCACATGAGGGATTCTAAGTCAACGGTCGAAAAGAGAATTGAACTTTTAGTCCTTTCATACATGAAACTTACTTTTCCATCCCTCAGGAATGTCAATTGAACCTGAGTCTTAGCATTCACTACTAAATTTAACACCTGATATTGATACCATCCCTTCAGAGAAGTGAAGAGACAGTGCCAGAAGTTTTGCAATGTAGATGAAAGAGAGATTACCGCTAATAAGCAACTCGCCCTCCCATAATCGCCTTCAAATTCTGTGCTTTCGCCATTGCTTCGATCCTCTTCTTCGTCTGCCCTATCGGTATCTGCTCTAGTTTTGTGTATTTCAGTGTTGCTTTTTCAACTCCGGATAACTGCGGCCATATGGGGAATCGATGCGCAGGGTAAGTTCCATAAGTGTCCTCTGCAGCATTGGGCCACAGCCACCACAGCGGATTCCAGCCGAAGTCACAGACCCAGTTTCTGCATATCCCCAGGTCGTATTCATTCATAGGCTCAGTGAGTTGGTCGCCACATATCGGAGGATGGTCAATTTCCCTTATCACATCCAGCCTTGTGCAGTTGGTGAAGGAGTTGAGAAAGTTGAGTTTCGTGAGCACAAGCGTGAACAAGATCATTGAGAAGTACATGTTCATGACCACGAAGTGAGCCACAGCTTGGCCCACAGTACACCTGCTGACGCTCTCCAAGTCCTGGAGATAGTAGTGATAGCACCACTGAGCGAGACGCAGTCCAGGGTGTAAAGTGGCAATGAGGGCGGCGAGGGTGAACCAAAAGAAGGCTTTGTAGTTGCCTGCTCCCACACATTGATTTGTGAAGTCGCAGTGGTGGTCTCTCTTCATCACACAAGTATCACACCTGGTGCAGTGATAGCAGCGCTCAGGCTTCGCACATCCACAAACAGTGCACTCCCTACCTTCCAGAGGATTCGCCGAGTTCCAGCCTCTCACAGGCAGGCCGGAAGACTGCAGACAAGCTGTGTAGTAGTAGAAGCTGACGAAGAAAAAGCAGGGCCAGCCTGTGATGTAGTTGAATTGGTTTTCATAGTCGCCCAGTTCCTCCAGCATGTCGTAAATAGTCTGCGTGAGTCTCACATAGAGTTCGAAGTAGAGCGAGCCGTTGATCAGTAAAACCGTGTAGAGCTGAATGACTCGTCCAGCCGCTTTGCCGATTTTAACCATTTAGCAAGGCTCTTGCCCAGGCTTACAGACAACTATTCGCTGCAGGGAAAGGCTGGCGGGGAAGACAGCAAGTCTGGGGTCAGCGGGCTGCAGGTGGCGAGCTTTGTGGAAGTCCGCAGCGGCCTGGTCATACAGCTGCAGCACACGAAGGGAGTACCCTCTGCGGAAGTAGGCGTGTGCATTGGAGGGCTGCAGTTCCAGTACTCTGGAGAAATCCTGCAGGGCAGACTCGTGCCGTTGCACCATTTGCAGTGCCTTGGCTCTTTCGTGGTAGTATACAGCTTCTTCCGGACAAAGCTCGATGCAGCGAGTAAAAGGCCCTATAGCTTCTGAATAGCATTCGAGAAGGGCGAGGCTCAGGCCCAGGCGGTAGTGCAGGTCCGGCTCATATGTGGCAAAGGGTTGCAGCTGCAGAGCCGCCTGAAAGCATGAAATAGCATCTGGGAAGTTCTGCTGGGCGTAGTGAACTAGTCCGCATTTATAGTGCAACTGAGGATTGGAGGGACTGAGAGCGAGAGCTTGGTGTAGGTCGCTGACTGCACTAGCGAACTGAGTCGCTGCGCACTTGACCTCCGCCCTCTGCACCCAGAAGTCCACAGTCTCAGGACTGATATCCAGCGCCCTGCCCAAGTAGTCCAGCGCCTCAGTCCACTCCTTCCTCCTCTCATGCACCTCCGCAATGCCACTAAAAGCCCGAGAATCCGGAGTCAAGCCTTGCTTGTCGTAAAAGGCTAGACCTCGCTCAAAGGCCGTTATCGCTTCATTCCAGCGCTGTAGTCGCAGCAATGACTTTCCCCTGTATATTTCACACTGCACGCAATCAGCTTTTAGCTCAATCGCCTTGTCGAAGTCCTGTATTGCCAAGTCATGACTCCACATGTCTTGGTAGAGAAGTCCTCTGCGTTCGTATACCACCCAGTCCTCTCCACCCAAGGCCAGCACCTTTGTGAGTGCAGTTATGGCCTGACCGAACTGGCCGCACTTCTGCATCATCAGAGCCAGGTGGAAGAGTGAGGAGAGGTGGTTAGGCTTGAGCTTCAAAGCTTTGCGGAACATCGTGAGAGCTGCTGCGATTTCCCCCGCTGCCTCGAAAGCCCGACCTTTGCAGTGCACACTCTCCACATTAGTAGGTGCAAGTGTCAATGCAGCGTCGTAGTCACTGTGAGCGTCTGTGAAGTGCTTGAGAGCGAGGTGTGCATCGCCTCGTGCATGAAAGTAAGCATGCTCAGAGTTCTTCAGCTGAATTGCGACCGAACAGTGTTTAAGTGCACTTTCGTAGTCCCCAGAGTGGAAGTAGACCTGAGCGCGGTTGAAGTGGAGAGAGGCATTGTTAGGGTCGAGTTCGAGTGCACGGGAAAACTCACCCAAGGCCTGGTCAAAGTCTCTGTTTTCGAAGAAAGCCAGGCCCAAGTTGCACCTCACATCTACCAACTCCGGCCGCAGACTAGTGGCCCGCTTCAAGTCTTCAATAGCGTCCTTGAACTGGCCGATTTGGCGATAGCAGTTTCCGCGGTTGAAGATAGCTTCTAAGTACTCGGGACTGTCGTCAATTGCCTTGGAGTAGTCAGCGATGGCTTCTGGGAGTCGGCCGAGCTTGGTGAGGACCATGGCTCTGGCACATTGGACGTAGGGATTGCTATAGCGCAAAGCAGCTGAGAAGTCTGCGAATGCCTCTTCTAGTCTGCCTAAGCGTTCAAAGCACATTGCTCGTTCAGAGAAGTAATGCACTGCGTTTCTATCCAGCTCCAACGCCTTTGAAAAGTCACACAGAGCCCTTTCGTAGTGCCCCAGCTTCCGATACACTTCCCCTCTCCTCGCCCAGTACACAGCCCTATCGTCTCTGATCGCAATGGCTTCGGAAAGCAGCTGTCCCGCCTGAGGCAAGTCCTCACGTGCGAGCTGCTCCAGACCTTGCTTGAACTTGGCCTCTGCCGCCTTGATGCGTGCTGCTAGGTTGGAGTCGTCTTTACCCATGATGGCAGTGCAGTTGGGCATCCCCATGCCCTCCCCTCCTCTCCGCATCGAAGACTTCCCGCTGGGCAAACTCGGAGGAGAGCCGCTGTGGCTGCTGCCTGGACCTCCCACTGAATGCGGGAGCTGCGACAACTCCCTGGACTTCCTCCTGCAGCTCTACTGTCCTTTGGAGAGGGAGGAAACCTACCACAGGTACTTGTATGTGCTGATTTGCTCGGTGTGTCGAGAGGTGTATATCTACCGCGCTCAGCTACCCCAGGTTAACACACTGTACCCGGAACTCGCTTCTGACGTATCAGACGAGCAGCTGCTAGATCTAATCCTTCCACAGGGACCAAGGCCCGACCTGGTACTCAGCATAGTGGAGGAAGACGCAGATATAACCCAAGCAGCTCGCACTCTGTATACACTGGATCTCAACGACCATCTGGCAGTGGAGGACTTCGCGGAAAGGATGCCCTACTCGCCACATGTCCGCAGTTCCAGTCCTGCTGAGGAAGAAGGAGAGTACTCTGACCCTCCAGGCGATGTAGCCTTCGAATTGCTGAGACTGGCTTCCACACGCCAAAGACGTCAGTGTCTGCGCTATACCCGACTGGACGTCCCACTGTGGTACTCAAACCTAGCCCGTCCAGCGCTACTTCCAGAGCCCTGTGCATGTGGCAGTGCGCGTGCCTTCGAATTCCAAGTGATGCCCCAAGCCATCCACCTCGCCCGACTGTCCTGCGACTTCGGCTGCATCTACGTTTTCACCTGTGCACGCAGTTGTGCATCTCCCCTCTACATGCGTGAAGTCAGCTTAGTGCAGGATTCTCTCTAGTTCACTGAGGCGCACTAGCTGAACTCGCAGATCGCGCTGTCTTGTTTCCTCCTGCTTGATGCGCATTTCTATTGTTTGGACCAGGGTCTTGAGGGTTTCTTCCTTCGTGCGACTCTCTGCCTGGGCCTTGGCGATCTCGTAGATGCCCCAAGCTAGTAGCACTGCGTAGACTAGCGTCTCTGCTGCGAATTCCGCCCCTGCATCAAAAGCCCTATCAGCACTGAGTGGACGAGTCTCTGTCTCTTTGCCGATAAACAGGTAGGAAATGCGTCCATGCAGACGGTGCTGGAGCTGCCCTACCCCTATCATGCCTCTCTCAATGCCCTGCGGATGCTCAGTTTGCTTCTTGAAGTGGGTCTTGGCCAGAGTTACTAGTGGCTTGGTGAACAAACGCAGAGCCAAGGAAAAGACTTTGCCTGCAGGCAGTATTACCATTATGTAGTTTCGCAATCCCTACCCATCAAGTAATCTACAGCTGCTAACAGGCTCCCCGGCCTATGACATCCATCAATGTATGTGCACACTGCATGAAACCTTGCACTAGTGCATGGACTACTCACTTTAGCCTATGCGCTGGCTTCGAATTCTATCTGCTCTTCTTCGGTCAGTGCACCCCATAGCTCCGACACCTTGAAGACCACTTCCTTGGGGGTCAGCCCTGGACTTTCCCGCAGCAACTCACACTTCTTCAAGCGGAGAAAGCGCTCGAAACTGGTCTCGACTCGTGGAGCAGGGGCGGACTCTAAAGCTTTAGGGGCGGGAGCAGGGGGCTCAGCCTCCTTCTCAGTTATAGACGGTAGGTCGGTTTGCTCATTTGTGGGTTTTGGCTCCAGGGGTTGTACGGTAGGAATACTTATTTCTTCAATTATGATAGGCGGGGTGATTTCTGTAGGCTTGGACGGGGCTTCTGCCTCAGGCTTGACTTCAGGCAGCCGAGCAGGTGGTGTATCTGGTTCTTTTACAGCAGATGCAGAGGAAGTTCTGACATGTGTAGATCTGCCTACCAGTCGGTCTCTGATTTTTTGCAGAGTGTCTTCACTTGGGCCGGACTTCGGCGGAGTCTCTGCGCTTATCCTCACTTCGGGCTTGCCATCTGTCGCCGCATGCAGTGGGTTTTTCCCTTCGGGTAAGACAACTGCAAGTGCTTTTGGCTTACTCTGCATGTCCACTCTAAGTGTCTGCAAAGTGTCTTCGCTGGGTGTGGGTTTAGGGGAAGGCACAGGGACTGGCTTCGGTGGTTTAGACTTGTGCAGGCCGAGGTCGAATAGCGGTAAGTCCTGCTTCTCTCTTTCAGGCTTTGGAGGGATCGGCACTTGATGAAGCGAAAACAAGGGCAGGTTTTGTGCAGGAGCTGTGTGCGTTGCAACCATCTGAGCAAATCCGCCCAACGCCTCCGCTCCCCGAGTATCCAACTTAGTCACCAGAGTGTCCGTCTCTGCGCTATACACACACCCCACTACTGGCGTTTCAGTCACAGCAGCTCTCCCCCTGACGTCCAGAGTGAACTGCATGTCTGTGAAGTCGTAGGTCAGGACAGCAAGGATGACTCCTGTGTTGGTGCACAGCAGTAGTAGGTCTTGTTCAAGAGGCAGACACACGAGTGCTCGTATCGTGATTTGAGGGAAAGTCGTGGAAAGGCTGAGCTGGAAAAGCGGATTTCCACTGAGAGCGTCCCAGCCCAGGAGCACCGCACCAGTGCCTAGAGCCAGGACCAGGTTCCTCCTATCCAGGAAATCCAGCCCGAGACAGCGGCCTTCCAAGCGACTCAGCTCCTGCAGCGCCAAGCCCGTGGCTTCTTGATACAGCACTACGTTGGAATGCCCTGCTAGGAAGTGGTCAGCCGCCATCAGCTTGTGGCGCTGTGAGCACACTAGGAACTGTGTGCACCCCTCAGTGTAGTACTGCACGATTGGAGTCTGAGTCTGCAGACTCCACTGCAGGATTTTCCCACTGGACAGGCCCACGAACACCTTGCCTTCCGGGTAGTAAGCCACACTGCAGATAGGAAAGGGACTGTGATCCAGACGACCTACTGGGCCTAGGGAGGCAGCAGAGAGAATCTCCACTAGACTGCCTGAGGCTAATAGCACCAGCGGCTCTAATCCACTTTCCTGCCCTAGACACGCAGTGGTGATAGTTGAGCCGTACTCAACCTTGGTGAGCAGCTCTCCTGTGGTAAGGCTGTGTCGGGAGAAGCTTTTTTCACAGATGAGAAGCAAAGCAGAAGGCAAAGGCGCAGCCAGCAGCACAGGAGAGTGCGAGTTCGCAAGGGCCGCTACACAGTTCGAAGGCCGCAGGATAGGCAGAGGCCGGGGACAAAGGACACGCACAGCGCCAGAGGGCTGGTTGCCCATACTTATGCTAGGCTATCTGAGTCTGGCAGCGTGCTTTCGTACCTGCTTAGCAGGCCTGCCAGGTGTTCGTTCCTGTCCAGGTAGAGAATAACTGGCACTGGCTCTTTGAAGTGCAGGCGCGAGTAGCACGTGTTGCTGAATAGGAACCTGGGCGCGTCTTTCATCCCAGCCCTGCCCACGATTCGTCCAAACAAATAATCCATGAAATTCCCATGGGTCACGATAGCGATTCCCTTGCCCATGTACTCCGGGTCGCGACTCATTGCATACAGATGGTCCACCACTCGCTGGGCCCGCTCCCAAGCCTCTGCCTCAGTCTCAATAGGCTGCATGTACCAGCCTTGCTCAGTACAACTCTCCGGCAGAATAGCTTGTGGATAGCGTTCCTGCAGTTCCCTCCTCGTAGTTCCCCCAAAAGCCTGTCCCTTCATCTGACAGCCCTTATTTTCATACACGTCCGTCCACATCTCCAGCGGCACTTGCAGCGCTCTAGCAATCGCAACAGCAGTGTCAGCGGCTCTGCGCATCGGACTTGCGAAAACTAAGTAGCTATACCTCGATGGATGTGGACGTCGGAGTTACCAGCCAGGTAGCGGCCCAAGTGAGTGGCCTGCAGGCGGCCGAGGGGGGATAGGCCTGGGTCGCTTTCTCGGACTTGTTCGTAGGCGGCGCGGTCAGCGCCTTGGACTGCGTTGTTGGTGGATTCGCCGTGCCGGACTATGTATACGTCCAGGCCTGTGGGGGATAAATACCTGGCCGTCATTTTATTAGCCAGGACGGCGACTGTTAATTGGAGGAGGCAGTGTATGCTCTGAAAGGGATACATAGAGTTATATTGCGATATAATCGTCGAGGGGAATTGAACCTCCTGAAGTATTGGACTAGCTATGAGTACTTCGGCCTAATAAGGAAATCACACCCTACCTTTCTGTAATTCCAATTTGCGTTCCAGCCATTTGGACCAACTTATCAGACCACAGAGAATATCAGTTAGCCAATTGTTTACCTATAGAAATGCCGCTGCTTCATAAATCTGCTGAATTGCCAAAACGAAAGCGGGGATTGACTTCTTCATCCATTGCTAGTTTAAATGGAGCGACGAGTCACGGGACTACTGAGCAAAAAGCGGTCTATTCCTCCATCTAATCGTCCTCCGGTGAGTGGAATACGCGGACGCATACAGGAGGCTTTATCCCAAGAGAATCAACCCTACCATAGTGAAAGCAAGGGGAGAAGGTCAGTGCAAGCACAGCCGCTAAGGGTCAGAAATGGGTCAACGGGAGGGTATAAGGCGCTCAGTCCCACATGTGTGCATGTGGCCTTTTCAAGTGGGTGCGACTTCGACAGACTGAAGCACTAAGCAGAAACTGCAAGTACTTGAATTACTCTAAGAGCAATTCAACTCTGAATAGTACACTGTATAAAGATCTGGCTAGAAAGCAGGAAAACCCCTCCGCAGTCGCTTAAGTCTGGAACTTCCACAGCGCCCTAAGGTGATATGGCTATTTCGCTACTTAGACACACTCACTTCTACATGCACAGCTCCGGCCTCTATCTCCAGCACATACACCTTCGAGCCGCAGTACTTCGCAATCTTCTGTCCTCCGAATATCAGGACTTTCGACCCAGCCGCAGTCATACTAGCGCCCCAGCGAGCTGAAGGCAGCTTCCCCGTCACTTCCACCTTATCCCAGCGCTGACTCTCTATATTCAACAAGGCAATTCCCGGCACTTCGCACAACCCGACTCTCGAGTCGTCGCGCCCTCCGAAGATGAAGAGGAACTTGCCACACAGACAGGCACCGTGGCTGTGTCGGGGCTCAGGAGGCGACCCTGTTATTTCCAGCTTCTGCCAAACTAGCACAGGTGTGCCCTCATTCTCTGTCTTTTTCCTGGGCTTCAGCAAGTACACGTCGTTGCAGGCATTGCCGCGCTCAGTCCTGCCGCCCACTAAATACACTCCACACGTGTTCGGCGTGAACACCTCATCATACAACTTCGGCGGGTTGAAGATATCCCAGCCTGACATACCAGTTGTCATAGGACTATACACAGCTGTCAGAGTTGCACTACTCCTGCCTCCTGGCTTTACTCTTCTCAGTAGTGATGGACTAGTCCAAGTCATTGTCTCTGCCTATGCATTACCTAGGTCCACAGCCTGTAAGTCATCTAGTGACTTGCCCACTCTGTCGATACCTCCATAGAACAGCACTAACTTCCCGACTACTGCTGCACTGTGGCTCCTGCGAGGCTCGGGGCTCACTCCTGCGGGCTTCGCATGCACCCACGTCCTTGTAACTGTATACAGCCTACTGGTGTCATAACAGTGAAGCAGTTGGAAACAGTTTCTGAACTGCAGGATATCGTTAAAACGGTCTCCGCCGCCATATACAACCATCAAGTTCTTATAAGGAACTGCAGTGTGGTGGACTCGCGGCTCTGGAGGGCCTTCTAGGCTAGGCGCAGAACGCTGGGCTTCCCACTTTAGTGTCTCAGGGTCTAGCACCTTTATATCGTTGAAAAGCAGTCGACAGCGGCCGCCGAAGAGATACAGTTTCCGGTTGATTGCGACCAAGGAAGCGCCTTCCCGGGCTTCTGGCCGATGGCCCTCTCCCAGTGACTTCGTACAAGTGACGGACACAGCCTGCTGAAAGCCCTTCAACTTCGCAGTCAAGTTGCACATGTTCGAGTCTTGGTTGTTAGCATGTTGCTGCAACTCGTGCATGAAGGAAGGCGCCTCGCTCAGCACTGCACGAGGGGGGGATACCTTGAGTCGGTGTTCACGATGGCTGGTGAGAGGGAAGCGGTCAGCAGCGTGCAGGAATTCTCGCTCACTGAGGACACGCCCGAGAAGAGAGGCAGGGACTGGAATGAAGGTGCGAGGGCCGATTTTGGCCGAGTCTCGGACCGGCTGCAGGGCCGCAGAGCGCCACAAGTTCGCAGGTGAAAGTCTGGTTTTGACCCGTTTCCCACCCAAAGCCTTGTTTCTTTGCGCCGCCAGACTCTGTGTAAGTGGGTCCAGCGCCTCCCTGGCTGATGGTGGCAGCGAAGTCATACTACCTAACAGTCCACATAAATGGCCTACAACCCTACTCCCAAGTCCAAAATCGCTCAACTCAGGCGAGACATTGAACAGTTGGACCAGAAGATGACGGAGTGCACGACTGACAGACCCTACCAACCCCGCTCTGGAGCGCAGGACCTCAAAACTGAGCGGCCCACTGCCCACCAGGCTCCAGCCCTCCAAAGCACTGCTATTAGAGAGCGACTGGCGGCCCTGCAACGGCAAAAGGACACTGATCTCTCGCAAATTCAAACGCGGAAAGAAGCGCTGGAGACTCGAGTCAGTGAGGCTAAAGCCGCTTTGCCCCTCTTAACTGCTCAAATGACTGAGGCCAGACGCAGGTTTGAGGGTGAAAAAACCAAAATTGAGGTCCAACATCGCATGCAGACCGCGAAACGCAAGAAAGAGATGCAGACTATGGAAAAAGACGCTGAGCAATTGTTTCTCCGCAAACAACAACTTGAGTCCGCCCTGCAGCAAGCCCAAGAAGACGCCAATTGCTCAGAAGAATGCGTCCAAATGGCGCAGGAAGAGCTGCTAGCGTGGGCAGGACTGCATGAGGAGCTAATAGGCGAGCGAGAAGAGGCGGAAGCCCGCGTCGACCACTTGAGCAAACAGCGAGAAATACCCGGACTCATCGAGGGAATTTGGACTCAAAGAGACCAACATCGCAGTCAAACTCAAACAACCAGTCTCCAAGCCAAACTAACCGCCACCACTACCCAACTAGCCGCCATCAGCCAGGCCGGAATCGCACTTTCCGCAGAAAAACAGGCACTGCAGACTTGGCTGGACGAGGAATCCAGACATGGCACTGAACTGGGAGCCATGGAAGACCGACTAGAGGCGCAGCTAGGGCTAAACACTGCTGTCAGTGAGGGGAACCAGGCTGCGGGCTTTGATATTGATGAGGAAATACTGAGGATTCAGGTGTCTCTCGTGGAAAAGCGGGTCCAGACGGGGGAAAAGAAGCATGTTTTGGATACTTTGGACGTGTCAGAGCGAAAGCTGGAGGGCGCCTCCCCTGCCCTGCAGCAAGCCAGCGCCCTGCTGCACCGCACCCACCTCAACCGAGCCGCCGCAGTGGCGCAATGGCGCTCTGCCGCCGAGGAACTGCTGCGGGGCAAGGCTTTAGCCCTGTGTCCCGCCGCAGACAGTGCAATTATTGAGGAAATGAGAAGGAAAAGCAGGAATTTGAGGGCGGATAAGAGACTGGCGGTTGATAGATTGGTGGAGGAGTACTGGGAGTATGTGAAAAGCAGGGAAAATGCACTGCAGAGTGCGAAAAGTCTGCAAAATCGCGAAAAACTGGCTGAAGTTGTACGGAAATTGGAGGAAAATCAGGATATGAGGGTGGAATTGCAGGTAAAACTAGTGGAAATCCGAACAGCCCTGAAGGAAATCACCCTAAAGGAACGGGAAAAACAAGGAATTGAGCCCGATGCAGGCCACCCTGACTTCCAACTAGCAGAAGCCTTGGTCGCCAGGGTGATTTATTGGGATGATTTAGCTGAAAAGGCCGCAAATCGAGTGAAATCGCTGAGAGTTGAGTGCAAAGATGCAGCCAGACAAGCGGAAGCGCTGCAGCAAGGCCTGTTGCAGAAGCAGCAAGACCTGGCTTCGCTGCACTTGCAGCTGAGGAAGGCGGAAGCCAAGGTGCAGGCTCTCGTTCAAGGGCTGAAAACGCCTTCCCCAGTCCCTCCCGATACTGACCTGACCCAGACTCAAGCAGTCCTCAGCCAATCCAACGCCCAAATCGCAGCCTGGGAAAGCAGTCTCAGAGACCTAGAAGCCGAGCAAAGTCGAATAGAAGCCTTTTCCCTCCGCGAACAGACTCAACTCCAACTGCAGCACCAAGCCTTCCTGCACTCCGACATCCGCCTCGGACTCATGACTCCCCAAATCGACCCCACCGAGTCCGCAGACCTGGGCTTCCCCACCCTCACCAAAGGCAGGTCTAACAGTGAACTGCACAGTACAGCCCGCTCTCGTAGTTTACTCAGAACCTCAGTACCGAGACTGCCTTCCAGAAGTCCGATAGAGGACCACTCCCCTATGCTGGAGTTGCTGGATTTGGATGATGACTTGGGCCAGTTGTTGGAGACTTTGGAGGATGTGTCGCCTGTGAAGCGTCCAACTGCGGATTTGACTCTATCAGATAAGGACTTTTACCAGCGGATTATACCGCTGTTGGAGGGCGGAGAGCTGTACAAAAAGTACAGCAAATCGAACTCGCTCAAACAACGCGCTTTTGACCCGCTGTTAGGGTCGGAAGTGCCTCCGGAGGCCTGTGGCTATGGCATCCGCACGTTTAAACTGGCTCGGCCTCTCACAGAAGTGGAGGTTTTACAGGGACTGAAAAGCTTGCCCGAGTCCTCCCTGTCCATAGAGCTCATCCACGGTCCCTTAATCCCACAGGCCACTATGACTATACTGAAGACGCAAAAGCGCCTAATACGGACTCCCGGCAGCAAGGGAAGGAGCGAGGAAACCATCAGGAAGTACAAGGAAATGAAGGAAAGCGGGTTTATGAATGTAAACAGCGCTGCCTATGAAGACATGTGCAGAGGCTGCGACTTCTACCCCTTTTCCATCGTCCTCACGCACAGTGGCCGAGTGGAACTGGTCGCCCGCACCTACTACACCTTCAAAACCTGGGTCAACGGCCTCAACGCCCTACTCAAGCGCAAATCTGACTTATCAGACTTGAGCGTGCGACTCAAGACGACCAGACGCTGGGTGTAACTAGCATAATGGCAGGGCTGGAGATAGGCATTCCGCGTGAACATTGGAGTGAAGTGGTGTGTACGGGCCCTGCACCCGACCCCCGTAGTGGCCACGTGGCAGTACTGTATGGAGAAAGGTGGATGTTGGTGTTCGCAGGACATGACGGACAGCAGTGTCTGAACGACATGTGGGAACTGGACTTGTGGAATAAGGCCTGGACTCGCTTGGATGCAGGGAACAGGCCGGCTTGCAGGTGCTCGGCTGCTGCGGCTGTGGACGAGGCTGCAGGCTTGCTGTTTGTGCACGGAGGTACAGGCGCAGACTTCGGCAGGTCCAACTTGGGGTAACCGCTCCTCAGAGACCTGTGGGAGTTCCGCCTCTCAGTGCACTCCTGGAGCCTGCTTTCACCCACTGGCACAGTTCCCAGTCCCCGCTACGGCCACTCCATGACTCTGTATGCAGGCTCTCTGTACACCTTTGGAGGGACTACTGGGACAGGCTTCTTTCAGCAGCTACACAGACTGGACTTAGGCCTGAAAAGGTGGGAATTGGTGCAAGTCTCTGGCCCGAGTCCTGCTCCTCGCTACCGCCACCAATGCATCCTGGAGGACAACTCTCTCTACGTCATTGGAGGCAGGGGCGGCAAGGAAATATACTTCGGAGATGTGTACAGCCTGGATCTAGCTGCATTGAAGTGGTCGCCTGCTTCCAAAAGTACAGTTCCATAGGTCAGATGTGCTGGGAGAGGGGCGAGTTTCCCACAGCGCCAATTGCTACAACGGACTTATATATGTTTTCGGAGTAAATCGGAATTTAGGGCTCCAGAGATGAGAAAAAAGGCGATTTGTGGCGATTTTCACTGTCTCAAAGGACGTGGAGCAGAGCAAAGCAGCAAGGACAGACGCCAATTCCCAGGGATTTCCACTCTTCAGTGCTATGCAACGGCTACATCGTGCTGTTCGGAGTAACATATACACAGGGATCCAGTGGCGCTGTGAAGCTCAATGACGTTTTCGTGTTTAGATTGGCGGACTTCGTACCTGGGTATGAATTTCCCCTTAGAGATTTGGATGATTTTGTGAGTGAGGCGATAAATGTATGGGATGTTCGCGTGATTGCAGAAGACGGAGCGGTTTTTTACTCTCAAAGTGCCTTTCTTTCGGTCTGTTTCCCGCTAATTGCGCTGGATTTGGTCCTTGGAGGCACAACTCAGGCGTCTACTAGTCGCTTTTTGCTGCAAATGCCCTGTTCTGGGCCGATTTTGAGGGAATTTATGCGGTTTTTGTACACAAACAGTCTAACTTCCGGCCTAAACACCACCATTTTAATGGGACTTTCGGCCTTGGCTTGGCGCTTCGGTCTCCCAACCCTCAAAAAAAAGGCCACTTCCATCCTAGAATCCTCTATGAGTCTCCCTTCCAGCATCGAAATCGTCAAAATAAGCAAAGGACTGCGACTGGAAGAGGAGCTAAAGGGCAGAATTGCGCGTCTGGGCCGGGAAAGGGAGGAACTTGCGAGGAAGTACTCGAAAGCAGTGCAGAAGTTGAGTTGGGAAGGGGTGGTGGGCAAGGCAGTGGGGTACTTGAAGGGACAGTGGGAAAGGATGCAGCAGAGTGGGGAGGCGGGGATGGTGCCGGAGGAAGTGGCAATTGCCGTCAATACTCGTACCGACCCCAGCATTCCCCGGACTTCCGTCCTCTCTTTCCCAGACCCGACTCCCAGCCGCAGCGAAATGATGACTTCTCTGTACCAGTCTGAAAGCACCAAAGACTTCACCCTGCTGTTGCCCCACTCGCCCCCTCTGCACGCCCACAGCGCTGTGCTCTTCGCCGCCAGTCTCTACTTTCGGTCGCTCCTGACCTCGGGCCTGAGGGAGTCGCAAGTCCTGCAAGTCACGCTGGGCCCAGATCATAGTAGAGAAGAGGTGGAACTGATAATTCGCTACATGTACGAAGGCCCATCCGTCCTAACCGGCCTCACCCTCCCTCAAATTTTAACCATGGTCAAAATCGCAGACTACTACCGCATAGTGAACAACGACGCCAAGTAGGAACCACACAGAAACCTAGTAGTCCGCCACCTGCGCGGAGTACTGACAGTCGAAAGCGCACTGGAAACGCTGGAAACCGCCCAACTGCTATGCGCGGAAGCCATGAAGCGAGCAGTGATGGAGTTCATCATGCAGCACTTCAAGGCAGTAATGGAGCGGGAAGACCTGCAGTCTCTCCCTTCCTGTCTGTTAGTCGAACTACTGCGGTGGAAAGCCGCTACCGACCCTAGTTAATCCCTCGTTTCCACATATTATCCCCAGCCATAACTTAGAGAATGATGAAGATGTTCTTGTTGACCTTGCTCTTCTCCACGAACACGACCTTCTCCTGCACTCCCTTGCAGTTGATTTCCGCCCACACATCCGTGAACATAAATGGATGCGAGCAGTGGTACTTGTCGTCAGACCACGGCATGGTCTTGAACTATGTGGGAAGTACGTGCACGGTCATGCGGGCGTCGGTCAGCACGTCGCACATTTTCATGTAGCCGGAGGTGGTGTTGCAGTCGACGTTGAAGAGGCGGGCGAGGGAGCTTTTGCTGTACTCGGGGTATTCTTCGAGGTTGAATTTGTCGTATTCGGCGTGGAAGTCGATGACGTAGGAAGTTTGGTCGTTGAAGTACTTATTGATGGTTTCATTGGCATAGAGCAAGTCCTTCAGTTCCATTTCCTCGATGTCCGGGTGCGAAACCTTGTCTCTGACCCTGAAGTACCACACGGCCGCCGACACAGCCGAGTACATATACAGCGGCTTGAACATAGAAGCGCCCAACACCAAACAAGAACTGAAAGTAAAGGGCAGCACTGCCATAGTGACCATGTCCATGGTCCGCAGGTAGCGGTAGGTGAAGAAGTCCCACTGGGGCGCGATGTTGATGAGGAACCAGTACCTCGCGGTGTCCCAGGGTCTGTGCAGCTTGTAGTCCTTTGCAGTGTGGGTGTAAGTGTGCTCGTGAGCTTCATTGCCATAGGTCTGGTGCTGCTGCCAGAAGTCCTTGTACCGGGTGTTGTACTTCTGCCCGCCTGCCACGTAGAGGTTGCGGTTGGGGTAGTACTCGCCCCAGGTAAACGCTCGCGACGTCGCTCTGCGCAGCATTTTTAATGGCGAGCGTGCATTAGGACTAGGAGCTGCCACTGCGACTGGACAAGAAGGCCAACTTTAGTGCTTAACGACAGAGGTGAGGACAGAGGAAGGGGAAGTGGAGTTGAGACCTATGAGCGGACGATAGATCTCTGTTAGTGCTGGGTTAGCACCCTGAGATGGTGAAATTGCAGTAGATATATAGGCGATTGCTGCATTGTCTTATGAGTCTTTCTCCTTTCTTATATGCTTTCACTGTCGCATACCTGTTTGAAGTCTCCCTTCGCTAGTCCTTCCTGACACCAGCCCTATATATGGCTGATCAAAGGTCTTTTCCAGCCCGTCAAACTCAAGACTTCGTCTTCGGCGGGGAGGCCGGCCTGCCCTCCAATCTCCGCACCAGTGTAGGCTACAGCCGTCCAGACGACCTGCGAATGACCCGCAAAGGGAAGCCTCTCACAGAAAAGCAGTCTGTCAGGCCTGAGGACGTATCAGTGTTGGAGGAAGTCCGATACGACCCTGAGTCGGAACTGGCGTCTTTCCTTTACCTGATGGTCACGGGACAGGTGGAAACGGGGGAACTCACTGGGGAGAGTTTGAAGGTGGAGTACACCTGGGTGGCGGGAAGTGAGTGGGAGTTGGTGCATGTAAGGCTCTATATAGGGGAAACTCAAAGGTGAATCCCAATACGCTACTCGTGGTCCATCCGGCTACCAGGTCTTCAACCTGGATTTCGACTGTGGCTACCGCTCCCTCAGTCCCTCCGGCTGGCCTCGTCTCGTCCTTACCCTCAAATCCCCCAAATCAGCCACTGAAGACGTAGTCCGAGGCTACGGCTGTGTGCATGTGCCGACCAGTCCAGGCAGACATGAGAGGAAGTGCAGGGTCTTTTGCCCGATCGCGGAGGCTTTTTGGCCGAACTTGAAAGCGAAAGTGATGGGAGTGGAATGCGCTCATGAGGACGCTGCAGAGGACATTGCGAAGGCGGAGGCCAGGTCTGTCACAACAGTCGTAAATGTCGGAGCGGTTCGAGTGGTTTTGCAGGTGGTGCAGAGGAACTTCATCCGATTCGGGTATGTCACTAACTAATAACTGGCACTTCTCTGTCCTTTGGGTTCTGATTCCTGAGACAACTCTGCCCAAAATCGCTCATAAGAGCCCTAAAAAGTCCGCAATTCCCCTCCTTCCCATATATTTACCTACTTTCCTTCCTCGCATAGTCCACCGTATACATTCTCGCCACACTATTATACGCCCGCGCATCCCCCGCCCTCAGCATATTCCCTGCGTCGCAGTTCAAAGGGCTGTCCGAGTTCGGTGTGGCCAAGAGCACTAGGATGGCGCGGCAAATGGACTCGAGACTCCAGGCAGGACTCCAGTCGGTTTTCAGGATGTCTAAGCAGATTTCCCCGGATTCGAAGTGAACGTTTGGGTGGAAAATCCGGGTCCGGAAAGTGACTTTCGGTGCGACATATGGGTAATTTTCAGGCACTCTGAATTCAATCCTGAACTCCCCGCCCTCAAAAGGAGTGTCCTTGGGCCCCTGCAGCAGTCCTGTCCACCTCGTCAAGTCATCGTTGATAAGTTCGAGAGAGAATTCGGGACTTTTGGTAGAGAGTTCTCGAACTAGTCTCTTCCTGGACATATATTATAAGGGAAATTGGCAGTTTGAAGGGGAATTGGCAGAAATGCTCGTTTTCGCATGGTAATAACTAGGAATCAGGCCAAAATAGCACTTTTAGAGACAGTTTTGCGAGAATATATGAGAAAATGCGACTTTACGCGATTACATAGTCAGAAAATCAGTGCAAATCGCTACTTTTCCCTCTCAATATCAGCAAAAACTCTCCAAAAAGCCTGAATTGCAACGTAAATGTCAAGTCTAGTATCCGCCCTGGCCGCAGTGTTGCCAGTTCTAGCAGATGTGGAGCTGGTGCCTTCAAATGTGTTTGCGGAAGTATCGAAAGAGCCCTATTTCGACCTGCGAGAGGCCACTTTGCTCCTTTCCTACGATGCGATTTCGAAGATTTACCAGGAAGCGACTGAGAAACTGGCCTCTTCCGACCTGGACTCACACTATTCCTCCATCTCCTTACTACTGCTAATTAACGGGGAAAACGCCTCTCTCTGGGCTGCCCTGCGGCGCTCCTTCTCCCCTGCCCGCCTGCCTTCTGACTTGGTGCTTTCCAGACTCGTCCTGAAGCTGCACCGCAAGGCCAGCTGTGCCTGGGACTACAGACTTTTCCTCATGTCCCAGGGCGGCTTTGCACACCCTCGGGAAATCGAGTTGATTGGGGAAATAGTGGAGAGGGAAAGTCAGCACTACCATGCCTGGACCTACAGACTGCTAGTGATGCGGAGGTACCTGGGCCAGCGAGAACGGGAGGAGGAGTGGGCCCGGGGGTGGCAATTCTGCGAAGCACACATCCGCGACTCCAGCGCCTGGCACTACATCGGCACCTTAGCAGTGGATTTACAGCAAGAAACACAGGCCGTAGAGCGACTTAAAGCACTGTTGGAGGTGTATTTCGCCTCAGAAGGACTTTACCCGGCGCACATTTCCTTTGGACTGGAGTCTATGGTGCATCTTCTGCTCCGGATGCACTGCAGTGCTCGGTGGATTGCGGACTTCCTGGGCCGCGCACAGCGACCTCTGCCTCCTTCTCTCGTAGCAGCAATTAAGCAAACTAGCGCAGATTTCTATCCTTGCGGAAGACAATCGCGTGTTCCATCCACTCCGTGAGCGGAGTTTTCCGCTTGTGATAGGCCTTGGTCTCAGGAGAAAGGTGAAGTCCGGCCCAGCAGTTCGAGGGTCTGGGACTAGGAGTAGCTGTGAGTTGGTAGTGGTTGTGGGTAGGCTCGTGGTAGCCTTCATAGCCTGCGAGCCGGCGCCTAGCAGCTCTGGGGAGACGACCGACCACTTTCTCCAGCTTCTCCAGCGAGATTGGCAGCGGGGGGAACTCCTCTCTCTCCCCCTCCTCCTCCTCAGTCTTCACATACAAGTCCGGTGTGTACCTCGCGTAGTGCAGTCGACTGCTCGTCATCAGTCTCTGCTTCTCCGGCCATATCCTTTCCGGCTTCTTCCGCTCGGGGTATGCATTTCGCTTGTTAGGGTGAGCGAGGTAGGCAGTGGAAATGGCCTCTGTAGGGACGTATTTCCACCCAGTCGGGGACCAGCGGTCCGGCGAAAGGTGCTTGTGGGTCTCCGGGACCTGTGTGTTGGCTCTGCTTTCTCGGTACAGGGTCAAGTGCTGGTAGTCGCGACTCCACTGGCCGCCGCTAGCTGTGGGCGTCTGCGACATTCGATTATGTGGCTTTTAGCCATTTGTGGAGACAAAAGTTGCAGTTGGGCGGCTTGTCTGGGAATTAATTGAGAGAATGGAGGAGGAATTAGGCGATAGAGAGTTTGGGAGAGTGGAAATTGGGTGATATGGCTGTATGAGGCCTTGGAAATAGGCCTATTTTTGCTAAAATGTGTGAAAATTGGGCTTCAGAAAAGATTCAAATGTCTTTGCTCAAGTAAAAACTACCTCAAAGTCGCATTTGTCCTCAAAACCCTTCCAAACAGAGTGATTTCCTGCCTTTACCTACGTAAGAAGTAACTATTAAGTGATAGTTTCGACCATGGGCAGCGCCGCCTGCAGTTCCCTCTGCAAATCGTCCACATTATAGTCCTGCAGCTCCACATAGGACATACTAATGCGGGACGCGATGGAAGTCAGCACGGAGCGAGGCTGCTTCACTCCGAATTCACTGGAAAACAGGCAGAAATCGCGTAAACTGGCCATAGGCGCCATGGCTCTGCACAGTTTGAACAGCGCATCCCTCCCGAAGTGGTTTTCCGATATAGAAAGCTTCCGTAACGAGGTCAGGAAGCAGAAGCTATTGGCAATGTGGCCAATTCCCTCGTTTCCCAGGTTATTAGCGGTTAAATAGAGCTCTTTTAGAGGGGTGAGGTGCAGTAGACTCAGGGAAAGGTGCAGGGCGCCTTGACTGCCCAGCATACAGCCCTCTAAATTCAGAGTTCGCAGGGTGCTGAGGTGGGATAGAGGGAAGTTCAGGGCTTTCATGCCTGCAAGACCGACTTCATTTTGCCCTAAATTAAGGGTTTCGATGTTGGCCAAGTGAATAAAGCCGGGAGCCAAAGCGCTCACGCCTTCAGGCTGAAAGCCGCAATTCCACAGGTCCAAAGTCCTCAAATTCGTCAAATAAGCCAGCGATTTCCCTAGTTCCACCGCTGCCCGGTCCCCCATCTGCGGGTTATCTCTCACCCCAAACACTTCCAGCCTGCTCATATGCTTCAACACCCGCATAATTGCCTCTCCGCCGTCCTCATTCAGCTGACATTCCGCCAAATCCAGCACTCGCAAGCGAGCCAAATACCTGATTTCGCAGGAAAAGTGCAAAGCGCCCTCTCTGCCAATTCCAGTCCCCGGCATCCTCAGCTCCTCCAGCCCTGCCAATTGGTGCATAACAGTGGACAGGCGGATAATGCCTTCCTTGTCAAAGCTGCAGTGGGAGAAGTTGAGGTGGGTGAGGGCTTGCAGTTGGGGGAAGTGCAGGGCGAGGGAGGAACTGCCGTCGTTGCCGATGGCTGCTTTGCTGAGGTTCAGGTGGGAGAGGGAGTGGAAGGAGGGGAAGTTCTCTGCGAAGGCGCGGATGTCGCCTGGGTTTAAGTCGGAGTTGGCGAGTTTCAGGGTTTCCAGGTGCACGAGAGACGCCAGAACCGGCAGCAGCCTAGTAAAGGGCAGCACATTGCAAGACAAATCCAGACTTTTCAAGCTCCACAGCTTCCCAAAGCCAGTCCAGTACTCATCCGCACTAGCCTTCAGCCCACAGTCCTCCATCACCAGCGTCTCCAAACACACCAGTCTGCCGAAGCCCTGCGCCAAGTACTCCAACCCCTGGTTCCCCAACTTGTTCAGACTGAGATCCAGCGAGACTAGAGACTTCGGCAGGGCCTCTGCTAGGGCCTGAGCGCCTATGTAGGAAATGATGTTGCTGGACAGGTCTAAGACCTGCAGGGAGGGGAGGGTAGACAGGAGGCTGGCCACTGGGATCATGCCTTCGTCTCTGAGCCGGTTTCCTTTCAGGGAGAGGTGTTGGAGCTGGGTTAAGGCGGCTAGGGGGGCGGTGAGAGGGCCGAACAGCTCTGGAGTGAGGCCTAGGCCGGTCAGGTGGAGGTCCACTAGGGTTGGGGTGTAGCTGGGCAGCCACTTTTCCAGCACTTCCACACCTGTGCCGATGTCTTCACACTGGCAAAGTCTCACACATTTGAGTGACTTCAGGCTGTCAAACAGGAAGTGCAGGTGACCAAACCACTCCGAATTGCTCATCACCAGCTCCAACGTCTCCACTTCCTCCCCTTGGTCCATCCTCACCAAGTACTCCGCCATCTTTTCACTCAAATCGCCCTTATGCGCCTGCAAATAGGCCCGAAACGCAGTTTCCCCATGCGGCTGACTGAGTCTAAACCTCAGCGCAGCCCCAAAAGCCTTCCGCACTTGGTCCAAGTCCTGCTCAGACTTGCACGAAAAGAGCTGATCTGCCTCATTCCAGCCTACTTCTTGCACGTGTCTGCGGATAGACTCGCGCTTTGTGCTGATTTCCAACTCTACGGCTGCACTGCAGTGTAGGAACCGGTCTTTTACACCGGTTAGGTACTCGCGGAGCATTACTTTGGCTTTGGATTGGGTGATGTGCAGGTCTTTGAAGTAGGCTTCTTTGGAAATTTGGAGGCGCTCACGTTCATGCAGAGAGTTTTCCAGTGCAGGCAGTTGGTACTTCTCCAGCTGCTTGGTGAGTTGGTACGTGTCCAGGTCGGGACAGGCCTTGTACAGGCCAGGAACTGGCACATGGGGCAGCTCTGGACGCAACTGGACATGTCTGACTAGGTGGGAGCTGCACAAGAGCGAGCGGTCACACAGACAAGTGAACAACGCAGGGTCGGAACACTCAGCGAACTCGCAGCCGCCACTCATATTTCCTTTACTACGCACTACTCATTACCATCACATTGCTAGCGCCTACCAGCGCTAGGCCGTTGCGCACCAGGAGAGGACCGATTAGCAGCACTTTCGCACCCGACACGAGGTTGGAGACGTCTGAAAGAGGGCTTTGCTCGATAGCCTGGATGTCTGTGTGGCCATCAGAGAGGCGAAGCTTTACACAGCGCCTCGACTTCTCGACTTCCTTTTCAGGGTCTGAAGCCGTATCTACCACTCCCACGACTTGTAAGACTATGCGTCCCTCAAATAGTCCTTTGGCCACGTTTCTCCCGAATACTAGCGGGTCTAGTGCAGGGCTGGAAGTGACTTTCAAGTCCGCTCTCATATAGGCGTCATAGGTCTCTCCCAGGGGAAACTTCCTCGAGCCCTGCCACTGCGGATTCAGATGAAATCCCAGTTGAACCGCCATTTCCGCGTGATAAATGGTGGGGAAGCGACTAGGCGTCCTGCTGCTCCTACTAGTCCTGGCTTCCAGCCACTCCACTCACTCACATCACACCCATATAGAAGAGCACGATGGACATAGGGAAGAAGACCATAGGCATGAAGGACATGCGACCCAGGGAAAGCATAGTCATGGCAGTGCACACAGCCATTCACATGGTGGACATGAGGAGGAACATGGTCATGAAGGGCATTCTAGAAGTGCAGAACCTATTCGTGGGGTTGGACACGGACATTCGCATGGACAGGGAGAAAACGTCTTTGGCCGCTACTTGGACTTACCCGCTCTACAGAGACTTTCAGAGAAGTACGGCACCAAGACTTCCGCCTACGTGTGCACCGGCTTCTTGTCAGTCTCGGCTCTTGTGGTTTTCGCTGTGTTGGGATTAGTTCGCAAATATGCCTTAGTGAATGAAGGCGCTTTAAACGTCCTAATGGCCTGTGCTGCTGGATCGCTCCTAGGAGACGTATTTCTGCACGCTTTGCCTGAAATGGACAAATCGACGGACAGCTGGATTCTCGTGATCGCGGGGATTTTCCTGTTTTACCTCCTGGACAAGCTGTTTAGCAGTGAGCACACTCATAAGCAGGCTCACCCGCCTGTGTTTCTGTACCTGTTAGCAGATGCAGTGCACAACTTCATGGACGGCATGGCCATCGCAGTGGCCTTCCGCACCACTCCCCTCCTCGGCATCACCACCTCCCTCGCCGTCCTTTTCCACGAACTCCCTCACGAACTAGCAGACTTCGTAGTACTGCTCAAGTCCGGCAGGTCTCTAAAGAAGGCGCTGTGGCTGCAGTGCCTCACAGGAGTGGTGGCGCTGGCAGGGACCTGGGTGGCACTAGCGGACGTGTCGAAGGAGCAGGTGGAGAGAGTGGGACTGCCGCTGGTCGTGGGGAACTTCCTGTACCTGGCAATGGTCACTATTTTGGGAGAGCTGCGGACAGGGAAGGGCTGGCTAGGTGAAAGTGTAGGGTTCTTGCTGGGTGCCTACCTAATGCTAAAGCTCAGCCTCCTCGAGTAGGTCTAATCACTATGGCTAATCGCTAATACTGCCCGCTATTTCCAGCATTAGACCTGTTTCTGCACCAAACCCGCCTCGATTCTGACTAAATTGGACTCTAAGCCTGTTGCCAGTGCTTTCAACTGCTCCAATTCGCCCAGAATAGAGCTCAAAGCGCTCCTCGCAGGAGTCTCTATGGAACTTAATGAGTCTGCACGGGAAAGCCGCATTAGTCCGAATTGGATTTTGGCGATTCGCTTCAATTTTTTGCTCAATTTCGACTCTAATAACTCTTCTTTCAGCGTACATTTGCTGGGAGACGAGTTCGAACTGCGCCTCACCCTCTCTCTATCTGTGCAGACGCCCTTCCTCCGCCCACTGTTAGCCTTGGGCCGCAGCAGCAAGTCGTTTCCCTGTGTAAAGCACGTGGAAAAGCTGTGTTTCCGCACTACTTTCCGGTCTGTCCCCTGCCCCACCCTGACTTTCCCCCCCCAACCCCCCCTTTCCCCCTTCATATGTTATACCTAAGCGCCAGGACCGTCGTCTTCAGCGTCTCCCACAGTGACTTCCAGGCTGGTGTAGCGGTCGAAACTGGCTCTGAGGACTTGGAGACTAGGGGCGGAGGGCGGCAGGTGCAGTTCGGAGCTGTCGAGCAGGGAAAACAGCACTTCTTTGGCTAGGGCGGGGACGGAGGCGGAGGACTTGCTGCCGGATTTGAAGGCGAGCGTGGACATTACGCTTCTCTTCGCCAGTTCCAAAATCGCGCCCAAAGAAATGGCGGTGTACTCTCTGCACTGCGTCAGGACCTGCTTCTCCACACAGCCCTGCAGCTTCTGCACAGCGCCACAGTCCTCCACTTCCTCCTCCTCCCACAGTGTCATGTCCGCCATGTCTCTCTCCAGTGTGTCGATGGCTTCTTGGTTGTATCGCACTCCGGCCCCTACGGTCACTACTACTTTGCGGGTCACGAGGAGACGGTAGAGTCGGTCGGTTAGTTCGTCTACGGAGGGCAGAACTCGGTACAGGTCGGAGTTGGTCTTGGCAGCGGATGTTACACTGCCTTGGACGAAGTTTTTGATCTGTTCCTTGACTCCCTTGGTAGTCTTCGCCGCAGTAAGTGAGGACAGCAAGAACTTCTGATAGTACTTCCCCAGCGCTTCCCTCAAAATCGCAGTCTTCAGATCCGGCTGCGAAGCAGTTTTCTCCGTACTCCCCTGCTCCTCACACATTCTTTCCACCGCACCTGAGTCATTCGCTAGTTCCTCTATTTCTCTATCAGAGTACTGCACGTTCAATCCCTCCAAGACGATAACTTTCCGGGTTACCAGGCTTTCGAAGAGTTCGGAGCTCACGATTTCCTCGGTAGGGATGTCTACATTTGCACCGTGTTTGGTACGGATTGCGGTGACTCCGCCTTTGGCGAGGTTGGTTAATTGGGCCCGGGCGGATTTCTCTTTTGTTGCACGCACCCCGGGCAGAAGGAGGAACTTTTCCAGGTATTTGTGAAGAGTGTCTTGCTTGAGAGCGAAGGTTAGACGCTGAGCATTCGGCGCAGAAATCACAGGCCTCGGAGCCTGTGATCCCTGCACGAGATACTCAACCTGACCTAGACGCTCAACCAAGACCCCCTTCCTCCGTAAGTCCTCATACAGCCGCTCAGACAATGCCTCAGAAGTTGGGCAACTCTCAAGGAAATACGGGTTCTTACTGCGGTACGACCCCAAAATCCCATCCGCAATATTCCTCATTTGTGCTATAACTGAGACTTTTTTGGCAGCTCGGGTCATTGGATTGAGCAGGAAGGATGCGCGGTACTTCTCTTCCACTTGGCGGAGGAAGAGGTTGGTGGCTTCTTCGGAAGGATCGCTGGGCTTGGGACTGGGCGACTCGCGGCCTGGGGTGGCTTCGCTGAGTTGCTTCACTTTCACGTTCACGTATTGAAAGGACTCGATAGTGCTGCGATGTGTGTAGAAGGTCACTTGGTGCTCCAGGGCCAATCGGCCCACGATAAATCCCAGTTCGAAGTCGCCTAGGAAAAAGGCATAACACCTTCCACTCCCATTCGTCAGGTCAAAGGCCTTGGAAAGCGCTTTCAAACCTTGCGGAGGCGAAAAGTCCCCTCTGGGAATGCAAAACACGTGGAACTGGAAGGCAGAGGACAGGGCCTGGTCCAACTCGTCCTCTCGACTGCACTCCACTATTGCCACTTCCATACTTTATAGGAATTCTGCAGATTCCCTAGGACCTGCTACCTCTTGCAGCATTGCAGGGCTTTAGGCGGAGGACTAAGGACGTCAAAAGCCTATCAGTAGTGAGATATCCGAGGCCGAGTTAGCAGTATTGGCACACAGAATTGCGACTAATGTAAAAAGCAAACCTCTGCATATACTCACTATTCATACACGGTCACCAGTTAACAGGCAGCTAGAAGAAGTCATAGCGCCTAGTGAAACTGCATACATCGCTCGTATTTGGGCGCTTCAGTTCGCTGCAGTAAGCATCGCTATCAGCAGGTGCTTGAGTTGAGGTAAGGAGACTAGCATCTGTAGTAGTTGTGTTTGGGCCTGTTAGAGCAGCCCAGCTCCTAGACCGCAAACCTCGTTTTCGATAGGATCGTAACTAGTTTCCTAGTCCTCGTGTCTTCTTTGCGGACTAACGTAAGGAAAATTCGATGTTGTGATGTCTTTATCCTATCGACTGTGCGCTATGTCTACTGCATGGAGATGACTTGATGGTAAAGCTGGTGTTGGGCTGGGATAGGGACAAAGCACAGGGCATACACTTGCAGTAGTGAGTGCATACCCACAAATAGCATTACTACCTTGCGCAGGGATTAGGGAAATTGCGGGTTAATGAGGAGTAGTGGATTAAATACAATATAGGCTGGATATGAGCATTTGTGATGGTTTAGCCTATCTTCTCTGCCTTTTTACTGTCTAAACAGCCTGTATCAGACAAACAGCCGAAATTCAGATTTCTGTGCTAATTGTTGGGCAATACCAGCGAAGCCGAGCCTTACTGCACTGAATTCTCATTTTTCCAATAAATGCATCAATACCACCTTCCAAACCAACCCTCTGAAACAGTCCATTGCTATTTCCTCATATTTACTCTACCCTACTCCGCTTGGTGGGCGCGTCCACAGCCTTACTGAGCAAGTCAAACAGCTCCGCAAAGGTGTTCCTATCCAGCCAATCCACTCTGATCTGAATCCTGTCCTGGTCCAACGTTTCCGCAGCAGCAGGACACTTCTCCTGCACCCGCTGCACACAGTTCTCCACCACTTCATAGGGCGCCTGCTGCACTAAGTCGCAAAAAGCCGCCTTTTCCTCGAATTTGAGGCGAATAGTGTCCTTGCGAGTAAGGTGGAGCTGGGTGCAGAGCCGGGTGGTGTGCCGCTGCATGCGATCTGCCTGTTTGGCAATGAGGGATCCAGCAGCGTTGTAGGTTTTGCAGTTGTCCCAGACGAGTTGCACGTCCTGCAGTGCTTCCGAGACCTGCGCATAGTCCCCCGCCCCTGCTTTCATTCTGACAGTGCTGAGGTCCATGGGTTTCAGCACGACCAAGGGGTAGTCTTGCAGGCCGAGGCCTTGGTAGTCCACTGGCTCCCGGAAAGGCTCTGAATCGTCGATTTCCTCGAGTGCGCTGAGCAGACTTTCCAGCCTGCTGCTGTCCTCTGGACTGAGCGTCTGGCTCATGAGCTATTATTGGAATATGGTAGAGCGGTCGTTTAGGCCGGGACCGAATGTGAGCACGCAGGACACGCAGCAGAGGTTCACAGTGCCGCAGGACACGAAGGGCAAGACTGCTTCCTACATTGCGGACAGACTCATTGGAAGCGGGGCCTTTGGAGTGGTCTATTTGGCTTCGGTGGCGGAGACGGCTGAACAGGTGGCTATCAAGAAGGTGCTGCAGGACAGGAGGTATAAGAATAGGGAACTGCAGATCATGAAGGACCTGCAACACCCGAACATCGTGGGGCTCAAACACGCTTTTTACTCACAAGGCGATAACCCGGAGGAAACGTTTCTCAACATTGTGATGGACTATGTGCCTGATACTGTGCATAAGGTGATGAAGGCATACACTCGACAGAAGCAGGTGCCGCCCCCGCTGCTAGCGAAGCTGTACACGTACCAACTCCTGCGCGCCCTTGCGCAAATGCACGCAGTGGGCATCTGCCACCGAGACATCAAGCCTCAAAACCTCCTCGTCGACCCTGACTCCCACCTCATGAAGCTGTGCGACTTCGGCAGTGCCAAGAAGCTTATCCCTGGCGAGCCCAATGTGTCCTACATTTGCTCTCGCTACTACAGGGCGCCAGAGCTGATTATAGGAGCGACTGATTATACGAATGCGGTGGATATATGGAGTTGTGGATGTGTGTGTGCGGAACTACTGCTAGGACAGCCGCTCTTTCCGGGGGAAAACAGTGTGGACCAGATGGTGGAAGTCATCAAAGTGCTGGGCACGCCTACAGTGGAGCAACTCAGACTAATGAACCCAGCTTATACGGAGTATCGCTTTCCGCTCATTCGGCCGCATCCCTGGCCCAAGGTTTTCCGCTCGCGCACTCCTGCGGAAGGGGTGGACTTCGTGTCTCGCCTGGTAGTCTACCCGCCTGCAGAAAGACCCAAGGCTTTGGAATGCCTCCTACACCCTTTCTTCGACGAACTGCGCCAGCAAGACACTCGCCTGCCCAACGACACGCCCCTGCCAGACCTGTTCAACTTCACAGCGGAGGAAGAAGCAGCTGCAGGGTCGGAAACCATTCTGAAGCTGATGCCCCAGTGGTATCGCTAGTAGGTCTAAACACTACTTTCCCGAATCTACCTGCAGTTGCATTTCCCTAGGCAGTGGAGTTTAGATATTTACTGACGCTATAGCACTAGACTATCTGTCGAGAGCTGCAAGCATGCCTTGGGAATCTGAGTATTTGAGCATTTCTTTGCCTTCTCTCTGTATTTTGCCCCAGTCACAGCCTGTGGAGTAGCTCAGAGTCTGGCGAAAAGGGGTGAGTTGAGAGTAGAATTTCCCAATCATAGGGTTATTGGGCTGCTGGAGAGCAGCTCGAAAGCGGCTTTTCGCAGGAAGGTGAGCAGGTCTAGGCGGAGTTTCCTTAGGACTGAGCACACTAGTGCGGGGAGAGTCTTTCCTGAAGGCAAACAAACTTGCGATTTCTTGAGTATTTAAGGGGGATGTGGTCCTTGGAACTTTGAGTCGGTTGTCCTGTGTCTCAGACGCTTCCACTGCTTCCAATGGCCTTGTCGCTTCCCGCCCAGCTGCTCTATAGGGAATCTTCCCTTGGGGCTGCTCTTCCAAGTGTCTTAGCAGCAGTTTCCGGTTCTCCTGGCGGCGGAAGAAGTCTCGGTATAGGCGACTATGGATGGACTCCCGCTCCATTACAGTCAATGGAAGCCCTGAACCCTGAGCAACTCACAGAGACTTTGAGCAAGCTGACCAGCGGCCTGCAGGTCGAGGAGCTCTACACGCTGGAAGCTTTGGAAGAAAGCAGACATTTGTATGCGATTTTGCTGCTGTACCAGTGGCTGCCAGCCACTCAAACCAGCGACATGAACTACTACGACCCGCAATTGGTGTTCTGGCCGCAGGCTTTGAACCGTCCCACGCTATCCCAAGCCGTACTCACGGCTCTTCTCAACCTTCAGAAGTTCGAAGTAGGCCCCCAACTATCCAGTCTCAGAGACCTGCTCCTGCCCTTAGACCCACTTTCCAAGTCGCAAGTGATCAGTGCCAACCCGCTACTGGCCGCTGTAGCGCCCATGGCCACCTCTTGCACAGGACACTACGCTGTCTACATCCCCATGCAGACCAAAATCTACGAGTTGGCGGGGCTGAATGCAGGACCTGTGTGTGTGGGCGAGGTCGAGGACGAGGACTGGACTGACAGACTAAAGCCCTACTTGGCTGAGCGACTTGCAGTGCTTTCGGAACTGCAAGTACCATTTACACTACTAGCACTTTCTGCAAATCGCAGGGAACTCGCCCAGCACCGTCTAGCCCTGCTCCAGTCCCAACTCTCCTCACTCCGCACCCGCCTGCAGGAGTCCCTGGACTGCGAACACCAGGCGGACTTGCAGTTGGAAATCGACCAGAAGGAGGCGCAGTTCCGGGAGCAGACGCAGACTTTGCAGGAAGAGGACCGCAGGAAGTGGGCGCAGGAAAGCAGCTGGAGGAAGCACAACTACGTCCCCTTCATACTCAGAATGCTGGAGAAGTTGGAAGCGGCTGACCTCTTCCCAACTGTCATTCGAGCTGCCAATCGTCGGGCGGAAAAGCCGGAACAAGAGACTTAGTTCATATCAACAGTGCTTTGGCAGTTCCAATTAGGCTATTTTACCTAGTTACACTAGATAGTCAATCTAAGCAAGGTCTTCCCGTGCCAACTCACTGCCAACGGACTCCTCCTTCCCCAGTTCTTCAGCCTCTACAGGCGGCAACCTCAGTTCTGAAGGCGTGTAATTCATCACACTCTTGTGAATTGCTTCCAGTGGAGGGGAGTACACGCCCAAGTACGCAGGCTCAGGGAGCAGCGGCCGAGCGTATCGCGCAGGACTGATGAAGGACTTGGAACTAGCGTGGTTGGGGGCCTCTCGAGGCCACTGCTTGGCTGGCACGGGAGTGGGCGAGTTGTGCACTTTGGGCAGCAGTCCCGGACTCAGGTGAGACTTGGGGTGCTGCGGAGGACTGATGTCTTGCTTCCTCTCTGGACTCACTCGCTTCACCATGGACTTTAGCAGTTCCAGCTCTGTCCGCTTCTCCTCCAGCTGCTTCAACGCCCGCTGCAGCCGCTTTTCCAAGGACTCCTGCTTCTTTTCCTCCAGAGCAGGACTGTGCTGGTCCTTGAGTCTGCGCTCCAGGTCGATTACTCTGCTGGCTTTCTTCCTCGCTTCTTCCTTCCAATAGGCTAACTCTCCTTCGATGGATTTTATGCGCTTTATGAGGGTTCGAAGCTGTTCTTCCCGCTTTTTGCCCAGGGTCAAGGCGTCTTCTGCCTGAGAGGCGACCAATTTCAGTTCCTTTTGGTAGCTAGTGGCCGCTGCTTTCGCCCTGCGCAGGTCTTGCTCCAGGTCCAACCGCGAAAAGTCCTCTCCTTGCCCCAGTCCTGTGACACTAAGACGCAAGTGAGCGATTTCCTGCTCCTTCGCCTGGCTTTCCTCTTCCAAAAGCTCCACTTTCGCCCTCACAACTCTCAACTCACTCCCCTTTTCCTTACTTTCAGAGTCTTTTCGCGCAATTTCCGCCTTCAAAGCCGCGTTTTCATCCTTAAGCGCCTTTTTCTTGTCTAAGACCTTGCGGTAGTGGTCCTGTATATCGTCGTATCTCTTCCTGGCCTCCTGTAAAGACCTAATTTGGCGTTTACACTGTGGATCGCTGGTAGGTTTCTCTCAGTTCCTGCAGACTGGTGGGATCTTCTGGAAATCGGAGTTCCAAAGCAACTGAAAAGTCGGATTCGGACTGAGGGAGAACGGAGATATGAGGTGAAAACAGAGCCATTTTAGCCCTCACAGCTGCCAAATGGCAAGAAATATGACCAAAAGGCGGGATATATAGGGGAAGTGGGACTGTTGCAGTTTCCTGCAATGGAAATTGTGCTTTGGCAGTATTGACTGCATATATACTGAGGTCGTCATGGCACTACGCTACCTAAGCTGAGCATCCAGCCGCTCTGGCACCAAGGCTCTCATCCGGAACTGCAGAGCGTCCACTTCCTCATTGGTCAAGGAGCGCTCCATAGAGCGGTAGTGCAGTCTGTAGCACCTGCTGACTCGTCCTTGTTTGCTTTGGAACTCATCCACTTTCACTACTCGCTCCACCAAGTCGCCGGCTACTTCCCTGGCCAGCTCGAAGAGGTCGTTTTCTTGGAAGGTCGGGCCGAGCCAGAAGCTGATGTCCTTGTAGCAGACTGGGTACTTGGAGAAAGACTTGAAAAGGGTGATGCCCTTGGAAGCTGAAAACTGCTGTGTGAAGCGAGTATCTTCTGACCAAAACAGGCGTATGTCCGGAATGTCAAACAGCTTCAAAGCCCACCTTTCCAGGCCCAAACCATAGGCCCACCCCACTGTGTCCTGGCTTCGATTTGCATTGTTCAGCACGTCCTTCTGAATGACTCCACAGCCAAGCACCTCCATCCACTCTCCTTGGAAGTAGATTTCCAGCTCCAAACTAGGCTCCGTGAAAGGGAAATAGGCATCCACCCACCTGAACTGAATACCAGGCCCATAGACGTGAAAGCAAATCTGCTCCAGGGTGTTCTTCAAGTCCTTCAGAGCGAACTGCACGCCTGCTGCATAGTCCTTCGCTCCGATCTCCTCCAGTCGCCAAGTCCTCACTCCTTCCATTTGGTGGAAGCAAGGGTAGTGCTTGCTGTCGATTTCGTCCCTGCGATACACATCCCCAGCCACTAGAAAAGCCGCATGTTTCTGCAGCATTTCAATTTGGTGTGCACTTGTGTGAGTCCTCAGCAGCCACTTCTCGTCGAAATAGTACGTGTCTGAGGGTTTTCTCGACGGGTGGTCGGCGGGGATGAGGAGTTGGTCGAAGTTTTGAGTTACTGTCACTTTGGGTGGGAAGTCGTCTCTCATGGTGAAGACGCCGGGGGAAGTGGCGGCCGTGTGCTGAAAGATCATGTTTTTGATGATGGACAAAGGGTGGTTTGGAAGGTGCAGCAGTTTGCGGTCTGCGAGCGCTAGAACTCGCTGGGGAATCGAGGCGAAGGCGCGTAGCATGGACTGCCACTACTAATATTTGGGCTAAAAGGGAGGCTAAGCCTACTGTGGAACCACGAAATAGTGGTCTTAACCCTTGTATTCGGGGAAATTGCACCAAACTCTACTACTAAACTCGGAATTTCGACTCAAATATTAAGCAAACTGCAAGAACACCCAGCCAAATCCAGTGTTAAAGCGTCAGAATAGCACTATATGAAGGAGAAAGAGTGCAACTGCTTTGTTGCCTTTACTTAACTGTGCTTCGAATGTCCTTACCCGAGATATGCCCAAAGAACGGAAAGTGGACAGGACGGAACAGTAGCCATAGGTGTCCTGCCTTTGGAGTAGTCGGCTCCTATGAGTGTGATTTATGCACAGAAGAATACATTTAACAGTCACTAAAGCGACCAATAGTCGAAAATGTGTACATTCCTCCATGCTTTATCACCAGTTAGCAGCGAATTACTCACAACCTCTCCCAATCTAAGAATCCTCCCACATCCAACAAGGTCTAATTCCCCTGAAACCCTGCCAACCACCATATTCCCTGTTAGTAATGTTAGCGTGTCTGTGCCTCCGACAGTACCCCGCAGTCTCCAAGTGCCTCGAATGCGACGGCTCCGGGACCCTACTGCACTGCGCCCTGTGCCAGCGAGGCTTCCACCAGACCTGTCTCCAGAGCGGCCAGCCCCTAAGCACCTACTGGCAGTGTCCCCACTGCAGGGAAGTCACAGAGAAGGAAGTGAACATGCAGACTGCGAGGCTGAGGGAGGAGCAGGTCAAGCGCAAAGACGCAGTACTGAGGAAATGGAAGAAACTGACCAAATCGGACCTTGCAGTGTTTCAAACTCTGCACCCGGACTTGTGTCAGAAGGGACATATTCACTACCCGATTGAGGACTTGCTGCTTAATAGTCGGCCGAAACTGCACGGAATCAAGGGAAAGCCGCTGCCTGTGGCTTTGCCGCACCCTGGCCTGAGCGACCTTTTGGCGGTCGCTGATTTCATGCATGTCTTCCGCAGTGTACTGCACGTCCCGCCCTTCTCTCCCCTGCAGCTCAAGTCCGCTCTCACCCTCAACCAAGAGACGGACCTCGTCAAAAGCCTAATCGTGGCTTTGGAAACAGTGGGCATCACTGCCATGGGCAAGCGCAACATCAGTGACAACGCCCACCACTTCCGCTTCGCAGAGAAGCTAAGCATGGACCTACTGCCCGCCCTGCCTTTGTGCTACTTAGGCCTGCTGGAAGACTTGCTGTGGAGCTGGAGTGGGGATGATGACTATCAAGCGGTCCTCAGCTACCTGCAAATTGACCCTGCGGAGTCGCACTTCTACGCTTCTTATAGTCTGGGGAAGAAACTGGCGGTCATTACGGCGCTTATGCAGGTCGCACTGTGCACTAAAACTATACGGGATGAAGTCCAGCGCCTGGCCGAGGACTCGCGGAAGCTGACTCGCTTACGAAAAGACCTGAAATCGAAGGCGAAATACGACAAAAGTGTGCAAATCGAGCTGGAAAAGGCGGAAAAACAGCGTTCAGAGACCCACCTCGGTCCCCTCGTCCTAGGCCAAGACAGGGACTTTCGGGAGTACTGGTACTCCGGCAGTGATAAATCCGGACTGTATGTAAGGACGAGGGAAGGGGAAGAGGACGTGTGGAGTTACCTGGACTCTGCACAGTGCCAGGGACTGATGAGTGCCCTGCATTCCAAGGGTGTTCGGGAAAGGAGACTGAAGTCAGAGATTTCAGCAGTCAAATTGGTCGCTAGTTCAGTCGAAATACCTCAAGCGATGGACACTGAAGCCCGGCTGAAAGGGGTAAAGGAGCAGTTGCTGGCTTTGGAAAGCCAACTTAGTGCCAGTTTCCAAGCGAAAAAGTACATCTGGACTCTTCCCGGCCAGGCCGTAGCCTGGCAGCAAGCAGTCCTCACAGCCAGCAGCGACTCCCACCTGAAAGGCCTCTTCCAGCAGTTCATCGACAAAGCGACGAATCCCTACGCAGTGCTGAAAGGCGGGGAAATGAGACAAGTGCAGGCGAAGTATGCGCAGCCTGGCTGGCAGGGGGAGTGGCAGGCGCTAGGGGAGGGGGCTTACGGCACAGGAGCGCTGGCTTGGCAGGTCCTTACTTTCATGGCCGCCTGCCATATCAGACTGAAGCGAGTCAGGAAGGAGGAGTATGAGGACGAGGTGGAGAAGGTTGGGAAGTTGGATAACTCGGAGTCTCCTTAGAACTAGAACGGCAGAAGTAGTAGGTCTCCTTTCCATTCTCGCTGTAATGGCCGTAGGACAGCTAGTGTTGACGGCTGTTGTGAGTCTCTGCCTGGCTGCCTCCACCTCTGAGAAGAGTGACGAACTGAGACAGCTCTCCGCTATTTCCGAAAGCAACCTCATACTGCTGAATGCTACGGGGTACCAGCACTACGTAGTGGACTACCCGCGGCCTTACACGCTAGTGGTGCTGTTCACTGCAGACGCAGAGAAGTACAAGTGCAAGACCTGCGCAGAGATCTCGGAAATGATGAAGACAGTGGTGTACTCCTACAGAGAAGCCAGGGCGGAGTACCCCTTCCTGAGCTCCACGGGCCAGCGCAGCAGAGCAGTGTTCTTCGCCCTGCTGGAGTACAGCCAGGAGAACCAGGAACTCTATATGCAGCATGGCTTCCAGTCCGTGCCCAATCTACTAATCACGCATCCCAAATCAGTCTTCTATGACGGCTCGAAGTTCCACTTCCCCAAGGACGACATGTGGGAGTTTTCCCTCTCCAGCGAAGTCCCAGTGCACAAGTTGCTGGACTTCATCAACAGTCGTACCAGTCGCTCCGTGGAACTCAAGTTCACGGCTCTGCAGATCCTCAGCGGCCTCGCCAAATGGTGTGTGCTAATTACTGTGCTGACTACAGTGTTCTTCAAGCTGCGGAGTGTGATTACTAGTCCGTATGTGCTCTTTTTGTTAGGACTTGTAGTCTACTTCTTGTGTGTGTCGGGCACTATTTACATCATCCTCAATGGAGTTCCGATGACTGGAGGGAATAAAAAGACTGGAGACTTTGAACTGATCCACAGGGGCCAGCGCAGTCAATATGGGGCGGAAGGCTACTTCATCGGGTTCCTGATCTGTCTCGGCGCCCTCTGCCTCATTTTCATCAACAACCTGAGCAAGGTGGAGAACACACTCACCATCCGAGTGGCCTCCTACCTAGCTCTCGGCTTCCTGCTGTTCACACTCTACGAATTAGACGTGATTTACAAGTTCAAAGCTTCTTGGTACTTCCGCGACTTCTTCTTCCCCCCGAAGTACTACACCAAGGGCCCTTTGATCAACGACCAGGGCTCGTCCTTCTAAGCTTATAGTCCTAGGCAGATATGGGTTGTGGGTGCAGTCGGAAAATCGAACCGATGCAAGTTATCATGCCGATTTCGTTGGCGGAAGCACAGTTCGCAGAGCCGAAGCCCCCAGTGAAAGTCTCAGCCGAAGTCAGTCCAAACCAAACTTCCCGTGGCCGAGACCTGAGTCTGTCCTCCCTCTCTGAAGGGTGCCAGACAGCCAAGCACCTCGGCACTGTAGACGTCCTCTGCTGGTGTAGCGACCCTAACACCCTGCAGGCGCTAGAGCGGGAGCCTCCTGTTGAGTACACCCACACCAAAAGCTCCCAAACCGTCGTTTTCAACCGAGTAAGCACACTTAATCCTGCTTCAGTGTCAGTCCCTGGCGTGGCTGTGGTGTACCTAGTCACTGAGCAGAGTGACATCTCACTCGTCAGGAAGACTTATGCGGCTTTTCATCACATTTGGAGTCACTTCATTGTGGCGGATTGCGAGGATCTGGAGGTGCCGCAGGACCTGAGGATACCGGTGCTGAGACACCACCACGACTTGCATAAGGAAATATACATCTGCTATATGGATCAACTGGCTGTCCTTGACGCCTTTCTGTCTCGAGACCCTGCGCAGTCTAAGCAGCTCGAAGCCTCGCAGTTCCTGCGGCAGATGGCGGCTAACCTCTCCCTCGACCTCATCTCTCTGCGCGAGTTCTGGACTGACAACCGTATGCGTCTCTGGTCCATGAAAGAAGCCCTGGCCAGGCAGATTGCCCAAGCCACTCAACACACTTTCAGCCTACTGGACACTCTCACAGCCTGCATGCGCACTGCTGTGCAGGCCACAGAGGGCAACCTGCACTTCACCTTCGGAGACACAGGCCAAGTCTACCAGTCCCAGGCGAGTCTCCACCTAGGCACGAACGCTACGATGGAGCATATCGCCTTGCCTACCGCCTCCCTCCTAAAGTACCTGGAAAAGGACTGTTGGCTTAGCATATCTTTGCTTCCTAACCCTGAAAGTGCGTCCATTATTGACAATTTGCTACTGTCGCAACTCGCGAAAGCCACTTATGACAACATTATCCACCAAGACCCGACTCTAACCGACCTATTCGGCTACGATTTGCAGTAGGTGATATATAGACTAGTGCAAGGGAAGCTCTTCCTATGCTTCTGGCTGTCCATTTCGCATACTCGAGTGCGTGATAACCCGCACTTGAGAGACTTTCTAGCAGAGTTGAAGCAGATCGACAGGGATCAAGAGGTGAAGTGCAGCTACAAATCCACCCTTTCCGCCTCTGACTTGATACTTCGAAGTGGCGAAAACCTGGCTTCGCTAGTGCTGGAACAGGCCGTTTTGACCCTAAAATGGAGCCTGACTGTACCAATTTGGCATCTAATTGGGGACTTTGTAGGGAAAGTCGGGGACTGGCTGTCAGCTCTTTGTGTCTTTTCAGACGTGGACATGGCGTTTGATAGCGCCCACGAGAGCACTGCCTTTCCTGCCAGTTGGCAAGCAGCGCGTCTGTTGGAGCAGCTGGTGACCGAGGTGAGACAGCCTTTGGAAAGCTCTCCGAGTCTAATGAAGCCGCTGCAGACTTCCCTGGCCTTTTACGAGTCCAGGGTGAAGGTGGTGGGCCGCATTGCTAGTCTGGGCATTGAGGTCAGTGTGGAGCTGCCCAACTTGTCAGAACTGCTGCACCACCGCAAGGCCCACTCCTTCCTTTAACTACAGATAATTTAGTAGACAACGCCTTAATGATTCAGGAACGAATCACTCGAAAAGACTACTGGCTGAAGTGAAGAATGCTATACTAAGAGGGCAAATCCCCTAACACCTGGAAATTGTATACTACTGCTGGAGGGCTTGGAAGAGGAGGAATTAGAAGATGGAGTCGGTAACACTCTGCACGAAGGAAATAGGGCGGATTGGTGTGACAGGTATGAAAGAAGTCTGCTTCTTGCAGATCCGACAGCGGGTTTGTGGGAAATAGCAGTAGTGCTTCCTTATTGCTTGCAAATTGCACATGAGGACTAGAAAACGGCTGCCAGTCCTCGGCAGTCTAAACTGTCCCAGAAGACCAGTCCATTACCAGAGCGCATAACTGCTCTACATGTGCAGTCCTCACTATGAAGCCTCTATTAAACTTAGTGCACTGGAAAACAGACGCCTACATCGTAAACACCTATATCCCTTCAACCCCGGCTTCTCCTTCTAGGCTAATAAACATGTTTGCAGTCGAGTGTCTGCAAGCCTCCACCGCTCCTCTGTGTCTCTTTCCAGGCCTTTTCCCCCAACCTGCGCTGCTCCTGGTCAAGGAGTGGTCCTTGGAACTCTACGAATGGACAGCCGACCCGACCCAGCTCGAGCTTATCAAGCTATACGAAGAAATCACCTTTGCGAAGGCAATTAGTGCAGGTAAGGTCAGACTCGGGGACTGTGATGCAGTGGTATTGGCCAACTATGCCACTTTGAGAGTCTGCAGATATGAGCCGAATAGAGGCTTTCAGCTGCTTGCGTTGTGGCAATGGCAGGAAAAGGCGCACATTGGCCACAGTTTGAAGACTTTGGAGTGCGAAAGCGGCACATTCATAGGCTCAGGAGCGCTTTTCGACACATTTTGGCTGGGAAAGCTCGTTTCCAACGTAATAGTCGAAATCGCTCAGCTAGACCTGGGCGGCTGCAACCTCGATTGGGCCTTTTGCGGGGAGCAAATCATACTAATTCGCCACAGTGCAGGCAGTGACTACCCGGATTTGGTCAAAATCACGCTTTCCGGAGAGTTCACCTGCCTCGGATCTCTACTGCACCAAGTCGGCAGTCCAGACGTCCTGCCCGTCAACTTAGCCGCCATTTCCCCCGAGACTTTCGCAGTGTTTTTAGACGATGGGGACTTTCTCAGCGTCCAATCGACCGACGGAAGCCTCCTAAAGCACTACTGCCTGAACAAACTCTACGCAGACTCTGCGCCCTGTTCAGACGGCATATACATGATTTCCGACGACGGCTCTATATTCCACATTACCGGCAGTGGGCAGATAGCGCTGTTTTGCTCGAGTCAGCCGAACTCCTTAATTGCCTATACGAGTGATATACTGTTTTCGTGGAGTTTGACTGGAGATGGGAAAGCGTTTTTGCTGTCACGGACTCGAAGTGTGGAGGCGACGAGTGAAATTCTGGGCTGTGGGCCGATATTGGACGCATATGAAGGGGAGTCCGGGGCTTTGATTGCTGCTTGTGGGTATGGAGAGAAGGCGACGATCAGGAAAGCAGAGAAGTGTAAGGCTAATACAGGTCTGGATGTGCTCGAAAGGGTGCGAATGCCGACTATAGGCAGTGCTGCAACTGGAATCTGGGTGGCAGCGGACCACCTCTTCCTCTCCTATCTAACAGAGACCAAGTGTCTGCACCTGCAGTCCTACTCAGAGGTTTCAGTGGCGGACTTCAACTTCGCTGCAGCGACTTCACTGCATGTGGCCCAGCACAATACTCTCTTTCACCAAGTCACCAGTCTGCAAGTCCGCTCTTCCGCACTGGTTCTTGCCTTTCCGCACTCCGCTACCGCTGCACGGATACAACAAGGGAAGGTGTACGCTTGCCTGACTAGTCTGCAGCTCTATCGAGCAGAGCTGACGCAGCAGTCGAGGTGTAGTGTGCTGGACGTGGAAGCGGAAGTGACAGCGCTGTATGTGACTGAGGACACGGTATATGCAGGTTTGGCCTCTAACAAGGTACTGGTGATAGGGGAAAGTCTGCAGGGAGGGATACTGCTGGAAGTCGACCTGAACCCTGTGAGTAGCGCTTCCATTCCCAACGACATTCTGTAAGTCCCACTCAGTGTCCACGAGGATATTTACATCGGGATGCGGGAAGGCAACCTAGTGATCCTGTCCAACCAAGGAGACATCAAAGAAACTGCAGTGATCGGTAACGAGCCAATTCACATGTGCAGTCTCGGCCCACACAGAGTCCTGGCAACCTCTACGAACGCCTACCTTTACCACACCACTGCAAGCCACCAAGTCACCAAACAGCAAGTCGCCCTCAACAACACTCGACTCCTGTGTGCTTTAGGCCAAGAAATCGTCGCTGTTACTACCGACCTGTCCATAGCGTCAATAGCCCAGAAGTTCGACTACCATTTGACACTGGAAACACTCAAAAAGTGCCCGAACACAGTTAAGCGAATGCTATCCTTAGGCCCTTTTGTGACGATTTTGCTGGAAAACAGTCCTTATTCACTCGAAGTAATTGACGCTGTGAGCGCTACTTGGAAGACGTTGGACTCATTACCACTAGTTCCTCAAGCCAACTACTACTCCCTATTCCCAGGCCAGGCGGAGGATATCGTGTATGTAGCGGGGGAGCAGGAAAAGAAGGGAATTCTGCACGTTTGTAAGCTGTTCCCTGCGGCTGTAGTGTCCACTACGCGGTTTGAATGTCCTATTTTCGCTGCAGTTTCAGCAGATGACTATTTATATATAGGCGCAGGACCCCAGCTATTTCTCGCCAAGCTCGCCTCCGACTTCTCCGTGCAGAGCCTCTGTTCCCTGCGAGTCTCCGACACAGTAAGCACCACGCAGATAGTGGACTTGCACCTAGCTGGCAGCGAACTCCTCGTCACTCAGCTCACCTTCGGCGTGCTTATATACACAGCAAACGAGGAGAAATTGGTCCTAACCGGCCGTGGCCGCCTGCACAACCAACTCCTATCAGCCGGAGTGATCTGGGGCGACAGCGTGATTTGCCTGAGCAAGGAAGGGACTTTGTTTGTGCTGGGGAAAGGAGTGAATTGCAGTGAAATGGGGGAGTTCGGAGTGGGGGAAGGAGGTAGGAAGCTGTTAGTTACTCGGGATGCGCAGAGAGTGGTGGTGTTTACACTGTGTGGGAGTGTGTTTGTGTTCACGAGAGATGAGGGGGGAGTGTGTGTGGAGAGGCAGAGGGCTGTTTTGGAGAGCTGTAGTCAGTTGGAAAGGACGGATTTCCAGGCTTTTCGAGTGGCTTCGGGGACGGTAAGGACTAAGTAGGCTGATTTGGATCTACTCAAGAAGCACTCAGTACTAGAAAATCCTAATTAGGTCTTTTCCCCGCTGTCTCTCACTACCCAATAACTGGACTTCTTATAGTATTTCTGTCTATTATGTATCCATTCTGACCTGCAGTTCGTACATATCCAGACTCA
>Ga0247837_1001905_pt1 | contig 41381 bp, 30 predicted proteins | sample LaCtaG_2_FD_187115 | JGI IMG/M metagenome (GOLD analysis project Ga0247837, IMG submission 187115) | Freshwater microbial communities from meromictic Lake La Cruz, Castile-La Mancha, Spain - LaCruzMarch2015_14.5m | ecosystem: Environmental > Aquatic > Freshwater > Lake | place: Spain: Castile-La...
TAGGTAAGACAGAGCCTGAGTGCAGGTTCAGAAAGCTCGACTGTGCACTGACTTAAATTCTCTACTCTACGACTCCTTCATCGATTACACTCATGCTTACATCTAAAGGCTGGACTTATCACCCTTGTAGACATCAGAGCAGATAGACCGTGCCTAACATGAGAAAGCGAAAACATCTATCTATATTGTACCTGTATGAGACATTTAGAGTGGATTGACATATGGGTTGTTGTCATTGTTGCAATTCTTGCATTGCGACAGTATATCTCAGCACTATTCTTATTTGTGTACTCAATGCCAAGTGGATGTTCCAATTCTCATCGGTTGTCCTACCACTTCTCCAAATGGGCAGATATAATAGACTTCGCTGGGACCGGTGTAGTGGAAAGAGTCAGTGTTTGGGTAGCCCGATAGCAAAATAGCAGTTCACTATTAGTTTGCACAGCCTTGCCAACTGAAAAGGAAAATGCGACCATTAGTGAAATTCAGACTCTGGAAGGAAGTAGTGTACCCTCATAATGGACATCCGCAGGGTGAGATTCAGTCAGATGGAGGGAAGGACTGTCGGAAAGAAAGCAGGAAGAACAGAGTATATTTTAATTAGCTTTCACTCTAATAGCAGCTTTGTAAGAATGTATAGTCGACAGAATCTCCAGCAGTGCGTTTGGACTGCTCTGGCAAGTACCTTCGATTTCGCACCAAACTCTGAGATATTTAGAGAATTAGCCAGTGAAACTGTAGTCAATGCTATTCTGCCCTGAGCCTCCTGGAGATGTATAGAGCTGTAAACTGCACTCTTTGTGCAGCTAAAAGACTCACTCTTGGCGTTAGGCGTAAATCTTCATTAGAACTCCGATATTTGGTTCAATGGTATTTTCTCAGCTCTACTGCCCAATGAATAAGCGCTCATAAAGACTTCCTTCGTGGGAACACTCTGTCTATGGTAGAAAAGGCACTATTGGCATTCTCTCCTGGCCGCAACTCATCCAGGAGTCCCATGCAGAGATAAGCTAGTAGTGTTTGTGAAGAAGCTACACTTCCCATTAGCTGATTAATGTAACCACTAAGCATGGAATTCCACCATATATACTGCCAAGCGCGCTTCAACGAACACACAGTCGAATTTAACAGTACAGGGGATAACTGGTGAGAAGCTTCCAATTAGATCTGTAGACCTGGCTAGCCCCACTGTGCTTTCGTTTCTATGATAGCACAATCTTCAAGTGCAGCTCTTTGCTGCGACTGTCTAATTAATGATTTCATGATATTTATAGCTCATGGTAATTTCGGCAGGTTCCAAAGGGAGAAGTGTCCCTCCATTTATAAAGATTAACCATCGTGATAATTCCCCTAGGTTATGGAATGCTTCTGTCTAAATGATTTCTGGCTAGATAGATTGAGGAATTAAAGAGTGGCCAATGGCTATTGGAAATTCAGAATAAGCGAAATAGTATGGAGAATTTGACTATTGTCGCTTTGACAAGGATGCATTATAACAGGAAGGTATGCATCAATAGGGTAAAGATCCCTAAGTTCTGAGAGCTGTCTACTGCATGTGTGGAGGCGCTTTCCTCTCTTTAGTACTCAGACATATAACAGGCTTTCTTTAAATCCTGGTAATTGCTGTCTTGTAACCGACTTATTAATAAGTCCTATAGGTGAAATTCTAGGGAAATCGTCCACTAGGAATCCTGAAGTAGCAATTAAAGCCAAGTTCCCGACTAATAGGTCGGCTGTCTTTATCCGCAGCGCCTATATCTAATTGTTCTACAATGAACAGAGGCCCTTATCGTGTGGAACCCCCAATGAACAGATCACAGTAATATGGATAAATCTGCCTGTCCAGCTCAGTGCGGCAAAGGAATAGCAAACAATGAAAAGTTAGTGTTATCTGAAGTTCCAAATCACTCTACTGAAGGGTATATACAGACCTCGGCCGTATTTAGCTATAAGATATCACTAAGGCTGATGTGGGGTGGAGATGTAATAGTAGGCCGACCTGAGCAACCGGACTTGCCAAATCTGTCAGAGGAATGAAGCCACTCACTTCTGCAAGTGCACAGCCTCTCCCACTCCTTTCTTTTCCACCCACCAAGCCAAGTACCCCCGGACTTTCCATCAAGTCATGGCTCTAATCAATATCAGCAAGAGCGACTGACTAAGGCTGCTGCAGGTCTATGCAACAGTCTAGAAAGGATGAACCAGTGCTCTGGGGAGTTCGCAGGAATGATGCAGAGCTGCATTAACTACTTGGTCGAGTGCCGGAGTCAGTGGTTCCAGACCTGCAGACAACCAAGGAAGAGCTGACCTCGCTATAGAGACAGCAATTCAAGAAGTGACTAACTGTGTGGACCAGGGAGTAGAGCCTGTGAGTGCACTGGGAAGGGCAATGTGGACTTTACCTACTGAGGAACTGCATGTGTTTACCTACACTGTGAACATTCCTGACCTGCCCACAACTGGACCCACTACCAGAACCACCTGAAGACCCTATGTGAGCGCTTCAATCCAATACTAATTGCTAAATACGGATCTCTCATGCAGAGGAAGTGAAAAAGAACGGCCCCATTCTCCCTTCCAGAGAAACCTCTTCGCTGCTCTTTGTGGGGACGACATGGAGTTATATGACTTCAACACTCGCAAACCGCCAAACACCATCTACCTACAAGTTTACTGAGTGGGTACTGTACTCCCTCCCATGCACTACCCTAGGAGACCACCACTACTCCAGGGCTTCCTTCACTCCGTGTCCCTTCAAAGCCCTCCTCTAACTCGCTTCTACTAGTCACCACAACGTAGTGGAGAGCTTTGCTGAGACATTTACACTGCTGTCTGTCTCTCTACCTCAACAACTACAGCTCGGCTGCAGCTCAGTCGCTTTCGTGGCCAACGGAGAACTGATTCAACTCACTGAATACAAGCAGATGACTGGGTGGAAAGTAGAGAGTGAAGCCCACTTCCGTGTGTTAGCTACGGACAGGCAGTACCGCAGCTACCACCCCCCTCTCATTGTGGGGACTGAGGTCTACATCGCCAATGGATGGCGGGTGGAGAAGTGGAGTTTGGAGGTGGATAGGCTCGTTTAAGTTAGAGTTATTTATGTTTTTACTCTTAAAGTAGCGCTAGTAGACGAAATCGCTTATTTAGAATGAAGTGAAAGGCTCTTTACCACAAATTCGCTTTCCTATGACCCTCAGAAGCGTCCCATTTTAGGAAACCCCAGCGCCTAAAGGCTGCAAACAGCACAAAAGCCGCTCTTATCACGAGCCGAAAGTGGGGAAATACCACTAAGACTGCTAGTCTCGATTGTCACTTTCAGTCAGAAATGCATAGAGCCAATACAGGGTTTCCTGGTTTCCGACACTGACAGTGACTGGGTGTTAGGGTAAGTAACTCCTTATTCCCTGAACTACCCACAGGGTTTTAGAAGTAGAAACCCAGAACTGCCAGTGTCTCCAGCCTCAGAACTATTGTGGTTCTTGGCAGCGAAGATGGTCAGGTCCGGATGCAGCGATCCCAACGGCTATAGTTGAAATGGTCCAACCTGGAATCTCAGAGGAGCGCGAAGACAGAGAGCCGGAAACACTGCCCCTGAAGCAGGAAGTAGAGGCGGAAGTCGCTGCTGACCCAGCGCCTGTGTCCTTTCGAAAGCTGCTGGAAGGCACGAGCGCAATGACGCGCACATACTTACTGGTGGGGTCGGCTGCGACCTGCGTATTCACAGCGGCCTTTATCTTCCTGTTCTATATCTTGGGCCTCATATTCGACGAAATCGCCTACGACGACGAAGAAGACAACTACGACGTCTTCGTCCGCACCAGCATCCTAGCGTCTTTCTGGGTGCCTCTCGGCCTCACCATGATGCTCACCGGCTTTATCAGCGCCCTGTGCTTCACCCGCGCAAGCCAAGAAGTCGGCATGGTCTTCCGCAAGCGGTACCTACACGCCCTCCTGCGCAAGGACATGGCCTACTTCGACCTGCACAGTGCAGCAGAACTGCCCGAGCAAATGCACCAAGACTGCGAAATCATTGAGTCTGGTATGGGGGATAAGCTTATGGGCCTGCTCACGGGCTATACGTATTCGCTGTTCGGCATGATGCTCAACTTCGAAAAAAGTCCGCAGATTACGCTGGTGGCGCTCGCGGTTGCGCCGATGGCGATTGGAGGATGCATACTTAATGTGTACGGCGCACTAAAGGGTGCAGAGGCGCAGCGGGCTGGCTATGTCCGCGCAGGAGCCGTGGCTGAAGAGTCGCTCGGAGCTGTGAAAACAGTAGCGGCTTTTAATGCGGAAAACTACATGCAAAAAGAGTATAATGAGCGTTTGGATCGGTCGAGGAAAGTGGCAGCGATGGGTGCGATGACTGGCTTGGGCTGGGGCATGATTTGGTGTGGGATGTTCCTGACCTTCGCGGTGATATACTGGGTGAGTGCGAAGTGGATCAGCGACGACCGCAAGAACTGGATTTGGAACGACGTGATCGAGGGCCCCGACGTACTCGTGATCGGCTTCACCATGACCACAGTCTACCTGGGCTTCATGAACATCATTCCCGGACTTGCAGCCTACACACAAGCGCGCACTGCCGCAGCCCGGGCCTTCGCCTTCGCTGAAGAACCCGTAGCCTTCGTAAACGGCTCTCAAACGCCTGATCTCCAAGGCAACATCGAATTCCAGGATGTCCACTTCGCCTACCCCAGAGCCCCGGACCGACCGATCCTGAAGGGAGTGACTTTCTCATGTCAGCAGGGAGAGAAAACTGCTATAGTGGGAGAGTCTGGAGCAGGGAAAAGCACAATTATACAACTGCTGGAACGCTTCTATGAGCCTTCCCAGGGAGTCATTTCGTACGACGGAATACCTGCGACGGACCTGGATATTTCGTGTTTGCGGCGTCAGGTGGGGTATGTGAGTCAAGAGCCGGTGCTGTTCCACTTGACTATAGAGGAAAACATCCTGCTGGGCTGTCCCACAGCCTCGGCCCAGGAAGTCGAGCAGGCCGCCAAGGAAGCCCACGCCTTCGATTTCGTCATGTCGCTGCAAGACGGCTTCCACACGCATGTCGGTTCCAAGGGCTCCAAGCTATCTGGAGGCCAGAAGCAGCGAATTGCTATAGCCCGCGCCATCCTCAAAAAGCCCAAAATCCTCTTTTTGGACGAAGCCACTTCCGCCCTCGACAACGAAAGCGAAGACGTGGTGCTGCGGGCACTCGACGAAATCCACAGTCGCATGGGCATGACCATGGTCTCAGTCGCTCAGAAACTCAGCACTATCAGGTCTTCCCACCGCATCATCGTCCTTAGAGACGGGCGAGTAGATGAAGCGGGCACACATGACGAACTGAGCCAGCGAGATGGACTGTATGCGCAAATGTGCGCGGCACAGGGCAGCATACTGCAGGAAGTGGAAGGGACTATGCCTGTGGTTTCCCAGGAAAAAGCCTCTACTGAGGAAGTTGAGGACGCGACTTCCGAGCGACTGCAGTTGGCGCAATCTGCATGTCTGGCTTGGAGAGTGGTGAAGTCGCTGTTTCCTTACTGGCCACTGCTGATCCTGACAGTAGTGACAGCCTGCGTGGCAGCTACCACTTTCCCTCTATTCGGCTTCAGCATCGCCAAACTCGCCCATTTCAGTACCTCCTTCAGTGGGGAAGTCATGGAGGACAACGTGCGCACTTACTCCATTCTGCTGATGGTCGTGTCCCTGACTTCGCTAGTGGCGCTGTGCATAATGGTCTGGACGCTTGTAGTCCTCACACATCGGCTGACCAGAGACTTGCGGGAGCAGAGCTTCAGGAAGATGCTGCATCTGGATGCACAGTTCTTCGACCGGCCAGACCACAATCCAAGTCTGCTGTCCCTCAGTCTGAACAGTGACGCAAAGCAGTTAAATGATGGCGGAGGGCCACTGATAGGCTGCGTGCTGCTCATTATTGTGTCCTACACTGTAGGGTCTACCATCGGAATTATATACCAGTGGAAGTTGGGACTGCTGCTAGCAGCGCTTATTCCCTTTGAATGTATGGGAGTAGCACGAGGCTACTTCACCTTGCAAGCGGGACTGGTGCACCCCAACCACCAGCGGGCTGCTATCCTAGCCACAGAAACGTCGCTGAATCTGAAGACTGTTGCAGCTATGCAGATGCAGAACACGATGGAACAGCGCTATGCGGAGGCTTTGCAGGTGGTGTATGAGGAGTCCAAGCAGGACGCTCACTACAACTATATACTGTATGGGGTGGGCTTTGGCCTGGAGTTCTTCATTGACGCATCTGGATTTATATTCGGAGCATACCTGCGCCAGTCAGGCCAGGCGGAGTACAGCGACATAGCCGTTACCTTCTTCAGCACCTACATTTCCTTCTGGTGTTTCCTAATGACAGTCATGTGGGCGCCGGACCTATTCAACGGAATCCGAGCCGCTGCCCGCATGTTCGCACTCCTGGACTACACTCCCGCCATAGACTCAATGGACTCCGCAGGCTTGACAGCGGAAATCAAGGGGCAGGTCAACTTCAACAATGTCGGGTTTCACTACGCAGGCAGAGACAATGCTGTTTTGCAAGGAGTCACATTCGAAGTCGGTCCTGAACGGCATGTGGGTATAACTGGTGCATCCGGCTCAGGCAAAACGACACTGATGCAACTGCTCCTGCGCTTCTACGACCCTACGGAGGGGCTGATAACCGTGGACGGAGTGGATATTCGGCAGTACAATATCAAGCATTTGAGGTCTGCGATTGCACTTGTGAGTCAGGAGCCAGTGCTGTTCAGCGGCACTGTGCGCAATAATGTGGATTTCGGACTGGGCAGACCTGATGAGGAAATCCGCACTGCGCTGATGCATGCCTCTATTCCCAGGTTCGCAGAGGAGCTGGACAGAGACGTGGGCACTCACGGCAGCGCTATCAGCGGAGGCCAAAAGCAGCGTCTCGCCATCGCCCGGGCCATTCTGCGCAACCCCCGCATCCTACTGCTCGACGAAGCCACCTCTGCCCTGGACAGCAGAACCGAAAAGAAGATCCTGAATGCACTGGAGTTCGCAGGCAGAGGCCGCACTGTGCTAGTGATTGCGCACCGGCTCAGCACTATCCAGCACTGTGATGAAATATTGGTGATGGACGCAGGGCAAATTAAAGAGCGGGGATCACATGAAGAGTTACTGAAGATAGAGAGCGGCATATATCGCCGTCTGCTAGCACAGGCCTAATAATGCTAAATACACTTTAAGAGATTTCCTACATCTCTATGAACTTCCCACAACGGACCTTGAAAGCGCCCTGTAGGCCGGGATTCAGCCCTGCATGGATAGTAGGACTTAGCACATGTTGAAACATGCATATGTCCGCCTGTGCATCATTAGTCCACATGCAGTCACGACCCCGGACTATTAATACAAATAAGAGAGCGACGTATTCCCTCATAAAGGTCCGTTCTTAAAATGTCCACGAGAGTCAAGAAACTGGGCACTGACCAGGAGAATCGCCTTCGTCTTCAGGCGAGTACTGAGCGGCAGCTGGCCCAAGGCCGTGTATCCGAAGCAGCAGCGAGCTGGACGCAGACAGTGGAGCTTTCCAAAGTGCTTGGAACCCCGCTGTCCTGGGTTCTTCGCACTGGCAAGGTCCTTCTGGAAAGGGTCTGTTTGGCTCTGGAGCCTGCAGCCGCCCTGCCTGTGCTGCTCGGAGAAGTGAAGGCTTTGGAAGGACTGGGCACTGCAGGTTTGGACCTGCAGTGCCAGGCGGTCCTAGCACTTGCGCATACCTTGGTGCAACTTTCCAATAGGAAGCAAGCAGAGTACTGGCTCACTAAGGCTTTGCACCAGACTCGCCTACACCCTGCAATTCAAGCAGATAGAGCTTCGCTGGCGCTCAGTCTTTGTAAACTTGCAGCTGAGGAGTATAACCACCTTGAGGCTTTACAGTTCGCACAGCAAGCGGTTTGCTATGCGGAGGCGCAGGGACAAGTGGTGCAGAGAGCGGTGGGACTGCACAACTGGGCTGTGCAGTTGGAGCGGCTGGGCCAAGGCAAGCAGGCGCAGCAGGGATTTGCGAAGGCAGTGAAGGTGTTGGAGACTCATGGTTCAGTGGAGGATATGGCGCTGCTGGCTCAAATGCGCCAAACGACCATTTCCCGCTTGCAATACTCCGCCCCCAGCTCCCCACATCGCAGTCCCAAAGCCAACCTCGGCCGCAGTCCCCAGCCCGTGCAAGACCGCAGTCTGCAAGTCAGTCCCGAGCGAGACAGTGACTTGCAGGAACTAGACAGTCGCGGGTACTTGAACTTTTCGAGAGATGATGCCCGCCCTCGGTCTGTTATTCGCAGGGTGCGGGGAGGAAGGCGCAGACCTGCTTCTAGAGGAGTGGTAGTCCGCCGCAGACCGAAGGTGACGATAGAGCGACTGCAAGCCTGGGTAAGAGGCTGGATTGCAAGGAAACGAGTGCCTTTGCTTAGGAGAAAAGGAGTTGTAGTGCGCTTTGGGAAGAGGTATGAGAGTGGACGATACGGAGCAGTGGTGATTTCCCCTGCCTGGCAAGTCACACTCTCAGATATACAGACAGGACAAGACTTCCACCTGAGTACTACTAGCAGGGCCAAAGCAGAGGCTATAGCCCACGACCTGGCCCTAGACTCAAACGGTCTATTGGAACTGCATGCATTCACCCGTCTCCAGCAAATCTGGAAGTCAGCTCTTACCCGTGATTGTCTAGAGCGACTGTCGCTGTCTAGTCTGCCTTTGACCAAGCCTCACATGACCTTGTTTCATGTACCGCGAACCTCGACAAGTGACACTATGGAGCCGGATTCACTGAGTAATCGGTCAGACTCTATGAGGAAATTGAGCACTATTACTACCTCCTTTCAGCTGCAAATACCGCGAGCAGTTCAACAAATAAAGCCGGGGAAATTAGATTCAGAGGAAGGAGCAATACGCAAAATTCAGTTCAGATTCCCTCAAAATCGCCAGAGCAATAATGCAGCCGTGGCTATTCAAAGAGTATTCCGTGGCTATATTTCTCGTCTCCACACTCATCTCCAAGCCACTCATACCAGGCTACTATATCGAGGCGTCCGGCTTCTGCAGCCAGGAGTCCTCTGCTATGTCCTAGTAGTCTCTAGAGGAAATGCACTGCATGTTAACGTGAGTGTGGGAAATCGCTACTTAAGTCAGGAGTTCAGATGTATGGATATAGAAGAATTGCTTGGACGGATTTATGTATCGGAGCAGCTGATGTTGAGTTCGGAGCCAGGGCCTTTGGAATTGGCTACGAGGTGTGTGCAGCGGTGGGTTCGCGGTTTTTTGGCTCGGCGACGGTATCGCGAGTTGCAGATGCAGACGAAGCGGAAGCTTGTTTATTTGGCTCAGAAGACTTTAGGCGCTGAGGTGTATCATATTGCCTTATACCAATACCCAGACAAAATCCAAGTCGAAACCTTCAAAGTCTGCAAACAGCGACAGCTCAAGTACCACACCTACTCCAACTCTTTCCAACTAGAAGAACTGCACAAGCACTACGGTCAGATTCCCATAATGGCAGCTCTCTTCGAGGACTTGCAGCTGAATGCAGGCGGACACTTCTGGCTCAGCTCTCGGCGCAGAGGAACGGAAAAGCTCAGGTCGTCGAGTCGACCGAGAGCTTCTAAACGAGCTTTGATCCGAGCATCAAAGCACCTTGGGGAAAACCTGTGGGTGGTGACTATGACAAAGACTGAAGACACAGGAAAAGAGCTTGACTGCAAGGTGGAGTTTTCGGCCTATTCTGGAGGAGCGACAGAGCCGCTGCAGATCACTGCACAGCTGAGTACACTTGCAGTGGCCTTAGCACTGCCACTTACTGATGTGTTGGCGATAGGAAAACTCACGATTCAGAAGTTGTTGAAGTTGGAACAAGGCCAGCTAGTGCTGGATTTATCTGCAGAGCTGGTCGACAGACACCGGGTAATTGTCATGCTGCAAGCACACGTCCGCGGCTTTATCGCTCGCAGGAAGTACCAAATTCATGGACATAAAAGCGGGCTGATTTCCTGCCAAGTCGTGCAACAACTCCACTCGGAGTGGGTGTTCTACGCATACCGTACTCCGCCTTCTATCCGCTTGGTCGCTCACAAGCGTCACAGTCCCGAGCACACTGAAACCTCCATTCCCGACACTATCTTCAGCCGCTTTCCCCCAAGTATCACAAACAAGCGAGTCATGGAGAAATTCGTCTTTCCTCAACTTTCCATTTCCCTGCGCGACGGCCAATACTCTCTGTTAGTTGGCGAGTCCATTCTTGCAGTGCCCAAGCGAAAGGCGAAACTGAATTCATTAGCGAAGTCTGAACATAAGAAATAGCTGTAGAGACGTAGACATGCAATGGAAGCGGTGTATGTTGGACTCTATAAGTCGGTGTCGGCGGTTGCGGTGGTGCTGGAGAACTTGTCGAAGCCTGCACTTAGTCATGCGCATGGAGGGCTGCTGACGCTGTCTAGGAGGGCGTTTGGAGCTGTTTACTGGAGTCTCGAAGGTCTGCTGGACTTAGGCCTTCAGCCAACAGGACTCGTACGTCTGGTTCGAGAATGCCAGAAGCTTCTGTACTTCACTCAAAGCACCACTTACGCAGTCGCAGTGGCAAGTTGCGACTGGCTGGAAGCCGCATTGACAGATGCACAGACCTGGTTCGAAGCCTACTTCGAAGAACATGGGTTTGCACAGCAGCACTGGGCCTTTTCCCTGCGACATCGTGCATTGGTGAAAGAAGTTTTGCAGTTGCTCAGTAAAGACACAGCGGAACTGCGGCTTCTCCCTACCGCCCTCCTTATCCGTCTCACCCTTTTCTATATGATTCTACAGCGGAGAGTACGGGTACTGACCTGGCGCCCTGCCTACTCTCCCCAGCCCCACCAAGACGCGAGTCTCGCAGACCTTTCCTACTTCAGCAAATTCGCGATCGGAGTATACGGCCACTTCCTGACCATAGTGTGCAAAGGCCAGACAGAGAAGTTCTTCAGTCAGATGAGTGAGCAGGAAATCCTACTCGAGCATGCACATTTGAACGCCAGAGATTTAGTGTACACGGATTTCGACTCGGATGTGCCTGCTCATGTGATATGTCTGGACCACGAGTCGAAGAGCATACTGTTGGTCATTCGAGGATCGCTGTCGGTTATGGACTTTATAGTGGATGCGAATTGCCACTATGAGCAATATACAGCCCTAGACCCTGTATCAGGAAGTGCACTGGCTACAGGGTATGTGCATGGTGGGATGATGCTTAGCACCCGGGGCGTACATGCCAAGGTAAAAGCCAAGCTGATTTCCCTCACTTCCAAACTACCAACTTACCAGTTGATAGTCACAGGGCATAGTCTCGGAGCAGGAGTCGCCGGCTTAATGCTACTCCTATGGCTTTCCGACCCAGAAATGGCCAATCTTCCCTATCGAGGCTTGACCTACGCCAGTCCCCAAATCGTCTCCCAGAATCTAAATAAACTACTCGAAAGTCGTTTACTGACTTGCTCAATTGGCAACGACCTGGTCCCTAGGCTGTCTCTAGGCTCCTGTCGCGACCTGAGCCAAGTCTTCGTCGCCCTAAATAACCTGGAAGTAGGCGTTATTCAGAAACAACAAGCGGAGTTACGGCCCTCTGCGCTCCTGCGGGCGCTAGTAACTGGACAGGACGTGCCGGACTCTACCTTCCTAGCCCTTGCTCAGACCCTTGAGCCGCAGATGAACTCTATGAAGTTGCAGCCTGGTGGGAGACTGTTTCAGATATATCCCAGGGATTATGACGAAGGGTCGGTTTTCTGTAAGGGTTATATAGTGGGACTGCAGAGTGAAAAGTATATCGGGGCGTTTGTGACCTGCAGTGAGTATGACCGTCTAGTTCTCTCAACCACTATGTTCAGCGACCACGTCCCTCTCCTCTACGAGCAAGTTATCACCGCTTTAGCCCCTCCCGCTCCTGCCTCTGTCCGTCCCTTGCGCATTGAGCCGAACAGTGCCCGACTGCCCGACACCGAGTTGACCGACGAAGAAGTCGATACTTTCCTGAAGTCCATTTCAGTAGCTTAATGAACGAAGCCACAGTTGTAGACTCGCCTGCAGACATGCCACTATTCAGTCACAAGCTTCTATGCGACACCCGGCCTCAGTCAAGTGCACAGACCATGCCTAGTCTGGAAACGGCTGGCAGGGATATCGCGACTCTTTTGAAAGACTTGCAGCCGGAGTGTGCACTGCACTATAGTGAAGGGCTGGCGAGGATGGCGGCGAGGCCGGTGGAGGACTTGGAGAATATGCTTTTTATGCTTGCAAGGGACTTGCATACGGATTTCCCGAAGTGGACGTTCTCGTTGTCGCCGCTGCTGGCTGTGCACCCTTTGATCTGTTTGTTCCCGAGCCAAACTCCCAAGGTCCAAGCCCGCATCGAGCTGAAACTCGCTTCCTTGCTCGACCAAGACCCAACAATGATGCAAAAATACCGCTGGACCGTGAAGATGCTAGACGCAGTGTCAAGACTCGCAGCCCTGTGGGGCTACTTCGTAGCGCAAGACTTCAACCATCGCGAGCAACTCGAGCCTTGCCTTCTAAAGGAGTGTGCTGACTTAAAGACCAGACCAGTGCTGGTGGATGCTGTGTACCTAGCTGCTAGTACGGTGGAAAATGACTCCCTACTAACCGGTGCAGAAGAGAAACGAATCGCTGCAGTTGCAGCCAGCAGTGTGGAACGGCTGGTGCGACATCTAGTGTCTCTAAACGCAGCTGTGGACTTCACGACGCATACAAGCATATTGGACTACCTCTATACAGGGGGCAGGAGTTCTCGCATCCTGCCAGAACTGCACCCGCTGCAGACAGACCGCACAACCGCTCACAACAAGCAGCAGTTTGCTCGCACAGTGGGCTTTCACCTGCTGCACCGGTCATCCTTGTGGAGCCGTTGCTGTAGGCAAACAGCTACTCAGCGGGCTAATAGAGAGGTGGAGCGGCTGCTGGGGGAAGCCAGGACTGCGTACTTGAAACTGGAGAGGGGGTTGGCGGCGCACCTGATGTAACTTAGCTAGGAGGAGGCTGTCTGCTTCTTGCACGCCTTTCGATGGCACGGAGCAGTTCTTCCACTACATCGCCGCGGGCTTGAGGGTCGAGGAACTGCCCAACTCCCAGTGAGTGCAGCACATTCCCAGCCCCCCCGCTGTGCAAAGCACTAGTGACCAGCTGCAGTGCCTGTCTCAGTTGAGGAGAACGGAGATTAGTGCTTACGTCCTCTGGGTTGTTTTGCTCGGCTGGCATATGCTGTCCCGCCCGTTGCACTGCTTGTGGGTCTCTGGACAGACGGTCCAAGACCTCGGGTGTGAGCACATCGTCGAGGCCGGGGCCTGGCTCGAGTTGCTGGGAAAAGGCTTTCAGCAGTTCCTGCAGTTGCTCCTGGGAAAGCCCTGGGACAGGCTGGGCTGGAGCCACTGCTTTTGCTTCCTCAGGAGCCGAAGGCATCCCTGAGAAGTGGGCAGTGCCCATAGCCACGTTCAGCTTTTTGACCAAGTCAGCGTCTTTGTCCTTGTCAGGCTCTTGCAGCCAGAAAAACTCCCGCCTGCCAGACAGCTCCAGGATATACACTCGCCCCTTCGCCTGCACCGCCTTCATAAAGCGTGCATCCTCCGGTATGACCACCACGTCCAACTCCGCCTGTCCCGACTGCACATTCATCCACTTGAAATGCACCAGTCCATCAGCCTCCTTCCCCACTGTTATTTTGCCCTTCGTAGCTAGCGGCCGCACAGTTTTCCCTGCCACTTCCAGTCTGCCCGCTTTCACTTCCAGTGGGCCTGCCGCCCGGCTTGCGTGCTGCTGGCTCTTGAAGATGGACTCCATGCCAGACAATTACCTACACTAGTGATTAGCTCGCGGTATGGACGAGTGCGAACTGCGGTCGTCCATTAGTAGTAATGGAGGAGGGCTTGAAGCACAAAAGCGCTGCTCACTTTCGCAAGGCGCTGAAGCTGTACGAGTCCAAACTCTTTCCCAAAGCGCTCAAGACCATTGATAAAGTACTGGCAGAGACACCTCGTCACGGGGACAGTTTGGCTCTGAAGGCCCTCATCCTTTCCTACATGAACAAGAACGACGAAGCCCTGAGCCTGGCGAAAGAAGCAATTCGCTGCAACATGCGCAGCGGCATGTGCTGGCACACCCTCGGCCTTCTCCACAAAGCAGCACACTCCTCAGACGAAGCTTTGAAGTGCTTCATGCAAGCCTCCAACTTCGACCCTGCCAACTCCACAATCCTGCGTGACCTGTCCATGCTCCAAGTCCACCTCAAGGACTACGCAGGGTACCGCAGGTCTCGACTGCGTCTGCTGCAGGAAAGTCCCAATTTGCCTACGAGCTGGCTGGGCTATGCGGTGGCTGAGCACCTTTTCGGCAATGTCCAGAAGGCGTTGGAAGTGATGGAGTCGTTCTGGAAATCAGCGGCGATGAAGATGAAGCCGGTGGAAAGAAGCGAAATTCTGCTATATAAGGCGGAGTTATTGGTGCAGTTGGGAAGGCCGGAGAGGGCGCTGAGACTGCTGGAGGGGAATCAGAAGGATGTGGTGGACAGAGTGGGGTATAATGGACTGGTGGCGGAGTTAGCGCTGCAGAGTGGGGAGGCTGACAAAGCGAAGGCTTGCCTGCATGCGATTTTGGCGGATAATGTAGAGGACCAGAGAAGGTTCATTCAGCTGGAACAGGCAAATGGCTGTCAGGACGAGGAGAGTAGGTTGGCTTTTTATACGGAGATGAGCGTGCGCTATCCCGGCAGCAAAGCTGTGCAGCGCCTCCCTCTTAACTACGCTACCGACGACAGATTCTCAGCTCTCTTCAACTCCTACATCAAGCCTCGTCTCCGCAAAGGCATCCCCAGCCTCTCCAACGACCTCAAGTCTCTCTACCAAGACGCAGCCAAGCAGACCACTATCAGCTCCTTACTCGCCCAGCACTACGAATCCATGAAGACAAACAAGCGCTTTTCCGACGAAGAGCAGCAGGAAACGCCTAATGTGCTGCTCTGGCTGCTAGTGCTGTACAGCCGGCATCAGTACCGTGTGGGAAACTCCGAAGCAGCGATTTCACTGATGAATGAAGCTCTCGCACATACGCCAACTGTACCCGATTTGTACCTTTTCAAAGCGAAGTTGCTGAAAAAGCAGGGATTATTGGAAGAAGCCGCTACTTTGGTAAATGAAGGTCGGATGTTGGACTACCACGACCGGTTCCTGAATAATAAAGCTGCGAAGTACTACTTCCGGGTTAATCAGGTTGCGGAGGCGCAGACTGTCATGTCTGCCTTCAGCCGTGAGGGGTCGGAGGAGCTGAATTGCCATGATAACCAGAGTATGTGGTATGAGTTGGAGTGCGGGGAGGCGTTTCTGCGCTTAGGTCAGCTCCCGAAAGCAGTCGAAGAGTTCGACTGGGTGCTGAAAAACCTCGAGGAAATCTACGAAGGACAGTACGACTACCACGCATATTGCGTGAGAAAAATGACACTCAGAGGCTACTTCCAGTTTCTAGCCTTTGAAAACGGACTCTACAAGGCGCCGGCCTACTCGAGAGCGGTCTGCGGACTACTGAGCTGCCACCTGGCAGATGCTTCTTCTGTGCCTCTGGAAAAAGTCATAAAGGCTGCCAAGCGCGCACTCAAGTTCCAGCCTTCCCACCCCGGCCTGAACGACCTGGCCTTCCAACTGAGTCTGCAGCAAGGCCGGTTCCTACTCGCCCTGCGGCTCCTCCGCCTGCAGGGGGAGAAGTACGCCCAACGCAAGGCAGACCTGCTGTCTGCAGCCGCCACAGCCACTATGTCTGAGGCAGTGCGGCTCAGTTTCGCTCAGGCCTGCAGCACACTTCCCTAGTGAACGTAGCTAGATCACAATTAGAGAAAGGGCAATGGGTAGATGCTGGCCAGAGGAGTGGGTTGCTCCAGGACTTGAGGGAAGTTTTCGCCGGGGAAGGCCTGCTTGAATTCTCGCATAAAGGCTATATTCACGTTGGTAAGCGTCTGAATATAGCTGCGCAGCAGATAATTTTCATAGGCGAGTTTGTCACTCCTATCCCCCTGCACTTTCTGCAACGCCCCTAATTCCCTCCTTTGCAGGCGATTTCTCTGTCTTTCCAGCTTCAGAAAGTACTTCTGAGCATGTGATCTGACCTGCGCCACAGTCCTCGTGCCCACAGTCTTCGCTATCAGCTTCCAGTTCTTTCCGTGCTCTTGCAGGGCCTGCAGGAATGAATCATGCTCAGCCTTGCTCCACCAACTGCCCTGGCGAGGCTCTTCACTCCCTATTTCGTCTGAAGTTGACATTTTTGTTCTAGAAGCTTTTTGAACTGTGCGAAAATGGCTGAAAGTCGCCGGTTTAGTACTGGACTGTGGGAGAAGGAAAGGGGGAAATAGTGATTTCGTGAGGCATTTCTGTGCCTCTTTCGCCCTAAATGCCTCCAGCTGATTTCCAGTCCCTCCCCAGACTTTAACTTCTGTAACAGCTTTCTTCTATACATAAATCCAAACCGAACCTCTTACATTTTCTCAAACTTGCCTTTCTCGACACTTTTCAGCTGAAACCGGCTAATCAAAGTCAAATAGCAAAATCCAAGGTAGGAAAACTGAGGCAGAAACTGACTCCGCTAAGTGTATATTTCCCTAGGTCTAAATGGTGCTAAGGCTGTTTCTCGTGAAAGCCCGCTTTCTGTGGACTGAACTATCACTAGTCTGTGCACCTAACACCTGGTAATAGCAGCATATGGACCCTATTGAGGCCTACGCCGCTTCCAAGTCCGCCGAAATCGCCCTCCTCAAGCGCGAACTCGCAAGTCTGCAGTCTCTCCACACCCAGCTCAAGCCCGACAGCAGTGCCAAAGTCCCCCCCTCTCCCTCCGACTCCAAATCAACAGACCTCAGCACCGAATCCGGCAAAACCACCCGTCTGCTCGAATACATCCCCAAGGACTCCTTTACCACCTTAAAAGAACTCTTCATCACCTATGCGACCTTGCAAAGCTACCTGATGGCGGAAAGGCTGGAACTAGCGCAGTACCACAAACTGCTGCAGGACTGTGCGCTGCTGGGAGGCGGACTGACGAGAGTGCAGGCGGACTTGCTGTTTTGCAAGAGGAACCAGGCGAAGTGGATATCGTTTTGGAGGTTTGTGGAGATTTTGACGGAGTTTGCGAGGGGGCATTATCAGTGTGAGTCTGGGGTGGCTAAGCTGGCGGATTATCTTAGGGAAGTGGTGTTTAGGGTGGTTCCGAAGCGGGTTTTGCCTTTGGATGTCGCTGCGTTTGACGCTCAGCTCGCTCAGCATGACGTTTCCCTAGTGCTCTCCCTCCATTCCGACCATCTAAAATCCCTCTTCCACCTCTACCGCAACAAAGACTCCAAGCAAGGCAAAGGCCTGCTCCTCCCCAAGTTCCTCTCTCTCCTCTGCGACTTCCACCTCGTGCCCGAGCTCCTGTCCAAGCCAGAAGCAGTGCGGCTCTTCAGAGCAGCCGACGAGCGGCAATTCGCAGCCTCCAGTCTAGAACAAGAAGAGTTCAAGAGAGCGATGGGGTTGGTGGGGATTTATGCGTTTGGGAGGGCGGAGGCGGGGCCGAGACAGAGGGGTACGGCTCAGGAGTGTGTGTCTGCACTCTTTGAGTGGCTACGGCTGAGTGCGGATCAGCTGAGAGTCTTGCAGTTAGAGAGAGGCAGGAATTAATTCCTTCCGTTTCGATGGCTTTCTCTGCTATTTCAGTAGGCAATATGACTTCGGACACTTCCGCATTGACTAAAATATCACCAATTCCACTGCCCGACTTGAGGCGAAACTGAGCGTAGCCTGGAGAATTACTGCGCAGAACGAAAGCGCTTCTCAGGCTAAAGTAGGAAAATACTATTAGCGGATAGATCCGGCTCTTCCCTGTTGCAGAGTCTTTTCGTCCTTGGGTGTTAGGGTAGTTTCCCCTCTCTACCATAGGCATTGGTACTCGAGGGAAAGCTTCGGACAGCAAACCCCCTAAGCCTTTCCTGCACTAGGACCTTGTGCTCGTCCAGACCCAGTTCCCAGACAGCCCTGCCAATGTTTAGTGTTCAAAGCGCGGGAAAGGACTGCGGAAGTATATTAAAAACTAGAAATGGAAGCGGAAGTCGCACTGCAAGACGATGTTATGTGCACTGTTGGATGGTAACGAACCACGTAGGAAAATGCAGTATACACCCTTCTCCCACTCTTACCAATAATAACTAAAACAAACTCAATTAGCAACTCCGCTCCCCTCTTCTGACTGGCTCTCGTTTGGACTGGCAGTCCACTGACCACCTGGCCTTGTGCACAGGGTGATAGCGCTCCACCTCCTTCACTAGTAGCTGCCGCAGGGTAGGGATGGACAGTTCCTGGCTAGAGTCGAAGGGGAGACGGACAGGACAAAATGCAGTTTCTTCAAAAGTAGGCGTGCGGATAGACTGGAAATAGGCGTGAGCAAGTGCGTTTTCGACGGTTATGCGATTTGCCGGGTCGAACTGAAGCATGCTTTCCAGCAAGTCCACAGCCTGTGGGGACGCAGTGGGATACCAATGCGTAAAATCCGCCTTCGACTTCACCGCAAAGTTACTGACATACTGCCTCTTTTCAGCACTAGACAGGAACTCCAAGGACGCAGGCGACCCTAACACCTGAAAAGTCACAGCCAGTTGGTCCTCCGCCTCCAGCACTTCCGCCGGCAATAGGCCTAAACGCCTGGCTGGAGACATCGGGTAGCAGCTTCTGCCTGGGAACAAGGGACCTTGGTGTCTCGAGCCTGCCAACTTCCCTAGTAACTCTCCAAACACGCATCCCAGGGACCAGATATCCACAGGCGTGGAGTAGTTGTCCTCGAGTAGGATCACTTCAGGGGCGCGGTACCAGCGAGTTGCTACGTGTTTCGTCAGCGTCGGAAGGCTTTGCTGAGGAAACACACTATCCCGTGCCAGGCCAAAGTCGCATATCAGCACCGAGCAATCTGAATTCACAAGTATGTTCGCAGGCTTCAGGTCCCTATGTATAACTCCTGCGGAATGGATGAATTTCAGCCCACACAAAGTTTTGTACAGCAACACTTGCACATGCGCAGGGTCTAACACTACATCGCTTCTCAGTACTTTCCGTAGGTCGCTTTCAGCGAGTTGCAGCACTGCGTATAGGTCCTCGGTCGCCGGGGACAAGGGCAGGAGGTCGATTAGCTGGGCGACGTAGCGGGATGGGAGTTGTGGCAGGATGCTGATTTCACGCAGAACTCGCTTGGCGTCGAGTGCATCGCGGAAGATACGCTCGAAGCGCTTGATTGCGACTCGCTGGCCGGTGGTGGTGCTTTCCGCCTCGCAGACTTGACCATAGCCGCCCCGTCCCAGTTCCCGTCTCAGACGGTACCCAGGTCCAACGCTCCATCCCAAGTCCTCCATATATACTAATGAAGGCAAGACGAAACCGGCCGGGAACCAAGGCAGAAGACCTCTGGCGGTGGAGTTTGGAAGACTTCAGCAAGATGCAAGGCCCCTTCGCAGTCCAAGAATACATCCAGGAACTGATCCGTCTGGACCCGGCCAACGTTCAAAAGATATGTGAGCCGCCGGTCGATGTGGACCTCTCCGTGTGGCAATACGAACACATGCGTCAGTTCATCCTTGAACTGAACCTACTAGTGGTGCAGCTCCAAAGCACTTGCACTCCCCAGACCTGTCCCAAGATGAAGGCGACTGACGACTTTATCTACCTCTGCGCTTCCCACAAGAACCCTCAAGAGTGCAGTGCGATGGACTACATGGTGCACACACTCGACCACGCGAGTTCCATCCTGCACAGTCCGAAGAACTTCAGCAGTCGAGTGGCGGTGCAGCCGACCTCCATCAAGTTCCTGGTGTCTATCGTGCGCAGGGTGTACCGGCTTTTCTCGCACACTTACTACAACCACCGAGACATCTTTCTGGAGTTTGAGCGAGAAATGCACCTCTGTGCACGCTTCACTGAACTCGTGCAGCGGTTCGACATGATGCCGAGAGGGCTGTTTAACATCCCCATGCATGCCTTGCAGGGGTGATAGCTAGCCATATATTATGCAGGCGAGCGGCCACCATGAGTTGTTCTTCGAGGGAGACAGACTGTCGAAGGCTGGAGTAACCGTTGAGATGGACTTTTATGATGAGGTGTTTGGGGAAGGACAGACCAATGCGGCGATTATTGCACTGCGTGAGCTCATGCCGACCTACTACGGCCGCACGAAGAGAGGAGAGACGGAACTGATGATCATGCAGAATCTCTGCTTCAACATGACCTACCCCTGCATTCTAGACGTCAAACTAGGCACTGTCACCTGGTTCGCAGACGCCGCAGCCAAGAAAATCAAATCCAAGTCCGGAAAAGCCGACCGAACCACCAGCTCCCAGCTCGGCTTCCGCATCGCAGGCCGAGTCTACAAGGACGAAAGCGGAGTCCAGTCCGCCAAATGGGACAAAAACGACAAATTCGCAATCGATGTTTCGACCGTTATGGACAACTTCGTGCAATTTGTGACTGGTCGCGGGCGGGTTAGGGTCGAAGTAGCAGAGCAGTTTTTAGCTGCTACGAAGCGGGCTTTGGACTGGTTCATTATGCAGCGGGCTTTGTGCTTCTGTGCGCCTTCGATTTTATACATCTACGACCAGGGCTCGGACGAAATTCGTTGTTCTGGGAAGCTTATCGATTTCGCATATGTGCGGAAGAGCCAGGACTATGACCATAGTAAGGGCTAGGCAGACATTATTCATGGACTGGAGAATTTGGTGGCCTTGTGGACGCAGCTAATAGCCAAGCACCAGCCTAGTTAGTAACCGAGTTTAGACTAACATCCTGGAAAATACTCGAAATTTCCATGAGTGTATATATGTGTATCGGATGTAGTATAATGGACCTATTTAGCAGTGGCTGTTAGAACAGCGGATTTAGCTGGAAATCGTTATTATTGATAATTGCGGAAAATATAGTCCTCAGCACTGTTAGTTTCTACTGTGACGAAGACTAGTCGCAGGCAGTTCTAATATCACTAAAAGCCTTGAAAAGGGTCAGGACCTTGGTAGGCCGGCACCTGCGGCTCCGTAGAGTCCGGGTAGTCATCATAGTTGGAAGTGTCATCCTCTTGCTGCACATCCGGCAGCCAGGGAGCAGGGATGTCCCGTCTCTCCACAGCTCTGAAGTCCACGCCTTGGAACCAGGGGTGCGCTTTCACGCCTGCACTGCCTCCCTGCATAGGACTTACACGTATGCCGAGACGGGTGAAGCGGTCTGGGTCTAGCAGCTGAGAAATCAAGTCTGCAGCTTCAGCCTGGAAATGCTCAGGAATCGCATACTGACCCTGCAATATCTTCTGGTACAAGCTGTATGGGTTGTCGTCGTAGAAAGGCGGCCCTCCAGCCAGCATCTCAAAAATGAAGATGCCCAGTGCCCACCAATCTACTCCGTGGTTGTGGCCCTGGTGTTCGATGGACTCAGGGGCTAAGTACTCGGGAGTTCCGCAGAGAGTGTAGGTTTTGTCGGTTACGACTTTCGCGAATCCGAAGTCGGTGAGTTTTAGATGGCCTTCGATGTCGATTAGGACGTTTTCTGGCTTTAGGTCGCGGTAGGCAATTGAGAGACTGTGCACATAGGAGAAGGCGCAGACCACTTCAGTGGCGTAGAAGAGTGCGACGTCGTTAGGAAAGACTCCTTCGCTGCGCAAACGCTTGAAAAGCTCACCTCCGATGATGAATTCAGAAAGGAGATAGAGGCAAGTGGAGCTTTGGAAGCTCGCGTACAGTCGAGGTATGAAAGGTGAGTCGATCATCTGCAGAATGGCCTTTTCGTTGCGGACGTGTTCGACCTGCTTGAGACGCAGCACCACAGTCTTCTTCATGACCTTGAGGGCGTACACTTCGCCCGACGGATTGGAGCGCAGCCGACACAGATGCACCCGGCCGAAGGTTCCCACGCCCAGTGTCGTCAGCAAGTCCAAATCCGTGAGCCGCATGCGGGTTCCTAGCAACGTGAAGGCCGGGTTGTCACTCATTAGATTAGGGGTGGGACTTAGCTACCAGTTAGCTCGTCCGAACTGCGTGATTTCGTACGGCCGCACTTGCTTTTCCTTCGAGTAAATCTCAGGCCGGTACAGCTCGCGATTGTTGGTTCCGGTCCGGATGAAGAAGTAGGAAATGCCGAGGGTGTGGCCGTGGTGCAGGTCGCCCATTCTCATCATGGAGTAGCCCCACACGCAGGCCATTGGGATCGCCACCAGGCTCCACATCCAGGCCATACCACCGCGCATCAGTTTTCTCTTGCGAAAGCCCAGCTCGTCCATCAACAGCGCCTTCGACACCAGCGCTTCCATGCTCGCCTTCGCAGCGCTTCTTTGCGCCACCAGCTTTTCAGCCATTTATGGGCTGCTGCTTCTCTGCCCAAAGCCCTCTGCCCGCCTCCGCCCCCGAAGAAGAACGCATAATTGCAGTCAACGAGGCAGACCTGCGCTTCTACAGCACAGGCGTGACCAGAGCTTTTGACCTGTTGGAGGAAGGGGCGGGCTCAGGTCAGCTGAGTCCGGGGCAGTTCCAGACCTGGACGAGCACGCTGGATGTGAATACGCTGGAAATAGACACGGTCGATAGCAAACTGCAGAGACTGTTTAAGCGCTTTAGGGAGGGCAAGGGCCGATATAGCGCTAGGAAGCTGGCGGTGCTGACGGTGCTGCTGACGCAGGGCGGTGCTAGAGAAAGGGCGGAAGTGCTCTATCGCGGCTGGCTGCTAGGCCGAGAAACCGACCAACTGGACCGCACCTTAACTCGCGAACTGCTCGCAACCCTGCTGGAAATAGCCGCGGAATGGCTGCCCGAACTAGCCATCGAGGAAATATCGCAGCACGGCCGCTCTTTAAGCAAAGCAGAGGTCACTGCCTACGTCTCTAAGCTGAAATCCGCCCACGACATGGTCTTTCAAAGGGCTGATATTGCCTTATCCGGACCATCTGAGTCAATTTCTCGAGAAGAGTTCACAAATCGCATGCTGAATGACCAACTTTTAGCGAAGTTTCTGACGTCTTCTACCCTTCGATTGGCGCTTCTAGAAGCTCATATTGAGGCAGCTCCCAGGACTACCCGCTAAAAGACCTTATTAAGTAGCCTAGCTGGGTAATGGACTGCGGCTGCTGCGGGGCTTCCGCGGTTTATGTGTGTCTTTGCGTGAAAGTGAGACTGTGTGATGACTGTTTTGTGCAGCATTGCGAGAGTTACCCTGAGAATGAACATCAGTTGATACCTGTAGAGGAGTGCTCGGAGACGTATACAGTTGAGGAGCTAAAAGCTCGCCCCGAACTCTGCATCACGAAGATCGAAGAGGAAATCACTCGCCTAGAAAGCTACCGAGAGACAGTCCTGCATCTCCTAGAGACTCTTTGCACTGCAGAAACCACCCAACACGCAGAAGAACTAATCACCTGGACAGAACTGCTAGTCACCCAGACCATAGTGGAGAGAGAAGCTCTGCAAAGCGCGCTGCGGACTTTAGGCGAAGTTCCGCTGATAGAGAAGTTGCCTGCAGAGGGGTTTCCTTGGAGTCTTGTGTCTGTCCCTGGGCCGGAGTCGTTTCTGCCTGAGGTAATCTGGTTGGGAAGTATTGTCGTTGGCTTGGAAACTGCGATACAGACTCAAATTCACTGGAATTTGCCTGAAATGCCCAGTAAAGTACCGGGAAATCCCACTATTTCCCCTAACACCCTAACTCCCACACTTCCACAGCCCAGCATAGAGCCGGAAATACTGGATTTACCCACTGATACAGCCCTGAAAATGCAGAAACTGCAGCAAAACCCTACTCTCAGAACTGCCTATTTCCGCTTCAAAAGGCAAGACCCGGCCTGGACTCTCAGATACTCCTTCCTGCCAGATGGCCAGTTGCAGGACGAAAGCAAATTAATCGCGAAAGAAGTCGGCAAAACCGACTTTTTAGACCTGATTTTAGTCCTTTCGAGCCATTCCGCAAGCCTAAAAACCTTAATTTTGACTGGATGTTCCTTCACAATGGACCAATTTGAGCAACTTTGTGAGACGATTTCTCCTATTCCGCTCATATCACTAGTACTGGAAAGATGCAAATTAGCGAATTCTCATATAGTCAAATTACAAGCGAATTTCTCTGTTTCTTTGCAGGTTTTGAATCTAAATTCCAATTATTTCGCCCCTTCGATACTGTCTTTTGAGCGAGTTCCTGGGCTGATTCGCCTGGAAATACGCAATTTGCCTGGGACTTCTGGACTGACTTGGCCGGCGGGACTCACAGTACTGAAGGATGAGGGGTAAATAGCTAAAAGTAGGGGAAAGCCGCTTTTAGACTTCGCAGCATTCACATTGCCTGTAAAAGTCCCAGTTCTATACCGGCAGTTGCATAATGGTGGAAATCGAAGACGTAGTGAAGGCCGTAGTGTACCGCAGTCGAGAAGAAGGCAACCCAGTGACCGAAGTCCTCGCAGGCTACGTAGTGCACACAATGCTCAACCCCGACACCAACTCCTTCTTTGTGGACTCCGGCTTTAAATCAGACGCGGAAGGGAGACGTCTGATTGAGCTTTCGGTGGCACGGCTTAAGGCGAGGGAGGATCCGGCCTTGGAAACGCTGAAGCTGCAGGCTGCGTATGACGCTTCCTTCTTGCACCAGGAGTATCTCAAGCAGCAGTTCATCTCTATTCAAAGTCAGGAAACCAACGGACTAATTGACGAAATAGTGAACTGTGAGACCAGGGGAGGCAATGACTTCGATGGAATCACAGTGCTGTATAAGCGCATATTCAACTTCCTGCTGTTTAGGAATAAACAGGTCAATTTGAACTTCGCTGCTTCTATGATTAGACCAGGAGGAGGCCTTGCCAGCATCTCAAAGATCACAGAAAGCATTTTGCGGCCCCAAATGACCAGCAGCGTAATCAACACTTTGGAACGAGAAGTGGCTGCCGCCCTAGAAAGTGTCCTACCCAGGGCTGGCCTACGGCCCTTTATCGCCCTTTCCACCCCTGAAAAGGTCTCCCAACTACTCGAACTTTCCAATATTGTCATCGGAATTCGCCTATTTAACAAGGAAATTGGGAAGGGAGGAGTCGGTCTGGACTCCTTTGAAATGCTACTGAATGGCCCTGCGAAGGACTTGCTCCAAAGTACGACTTCGGAACTGACAGACACATATGACCTCTGCGAAGCCTACGCCCGCTTCCTCGCAGCCAACCACATGCACGGCTCCGTGTCTCCCCAGGAGCTCAACGGCTGGAAAGGGGAGTTAGTGCACTTAAGACAGCTCCTAGTGTACCTTTCCAGCCTGCAAGAAGACATCATTGCCTCTGAAAACAACGTAAACACCATTCACAGCCGCTATTTAAGGGAAATGGTGGAGCTAAAGGAGCAAATTGGCAATAAAACCAGTATTCCGAAGGACCAGGTGTATCCGAAGTTCGACTCTTTGAGCCAATTATACAGCCATATGAATGAAGAGCGCAATATTGGCCTGCTTCGCAAGGAGTTATTGAGAGTGTTATGTGAATATAAGGCCAAAGTCCCAGTTTCCCTGCCGAAGTCGCTCCTTTCCCTGCGAGAAGACGAGGAAAGACCGGTTTTAGACCCTTCCAGAGTCCCTCAAAGCCCTGAAATCGCTCTTTTGACACCTGAAAACACCCCTGATTTCATGCAATTGCCGCTGGACTACCATGGCTTCTGTATGTGGAGCCTGGTGGAGGCGGAGGGACTGCTGATTCCGGGGAAGCCGAGCCTGGGAGTGGTCAAATACAGGGAAAAGCACTTGGTTTTCACTAGTGCGGAAGCACTTATTGCATTTGTGAATGGACCGAGTCGCTACCTTGCCGCTATTTCCACCCTAGCGAAGAAGAAGCCCGAGCTGATCCACTTCCTTCGCATGAACGACGAGTTCCCCAACTGCTCACTGACCCGCCTGCTGCAGGGCAAGGAAGGCGCCCCGCTCTTTTCCCTGACTACCCCTTTAATGGTGGACCAGGCCAGTGCGACTCCCTTGCACTTCATGGAAAAGAACATTGTGCCGGAGTATAATTGGAATGAGTGGGATTTGAGGAGACAGGCGATACAGAAGGCGAATATCAGGAATCGCCAGACGACTGCCGCCCAAACCATGCTGTCGAACTTCAGACGTGAGAACGAAAGCCAGGTGTACCTCCCCAAGGACCAAACCTCGCAGACCGGCCTGAGCAAGGGCACGCAGATCGGCTTCGACCAGACCTACCACACCAACTTCCGAAACGCTAGCGTCTAAGTAGCTTCTCTGAGCACTAGAATTGGCTTCTTTGGCCTTTATCCCGCTGTATAGCCGCAGAAGATGGAGATGGCAATAGACAGGTATGGAGGGGAGGAGAGCGGATCAGGTCCGAGGATGTCTATTTGGAGGGGCGTTAGGGGACGCTTTGGGACTGTATACAGAGATGGTCGGGAGAGACCAGGCCCAGGAAATGTGGGGGAAGCTCGGAGGACTGCAATTCGAGGGTTGGGAGGACAGGGAGCACACCAGGCAATTTCAGCGCGGAGACTGGACCGACGACACCGATCTGTCCATCACAATCATCGATAGTCTACTAGCGAGTAGTGGGCAAGTCGACCTTTTGGACTTGCAGCGCCGGGCTCAAGACTGGCTGCAGCACGGGTTTCCTGAACTGGGGGATACGAGTGGCCTGGGGACCGGATCTACTATTACTACGAGTCTGACGGACCCTGCGGCTGCACTGGGACCGAAAGCTGCAGCTTTGCTGACGTGGGCGGAGATGGGTGGGTTTGACTTAGGGACTTCGGGGGCGGTGATGAGGATTGCTCCGGTGGCGGTGTTTCTGCATGGGAGGGAGGAGAGGGAGTTAGTGCAGGGGGCGGTGGATGTTGGAGCGATTACTCATGCAGACCCTAGAAGTGTGTCTGCCTGCGTCAGCATAGTAGTCGCAATCTCCTCTCTATTGCAAGGCTCCGACTCCGAAACAGCCGCCAACAAAGCCCAGGAAGCCGGCCTCGCAGCCCTGCAGGCCTACACCAGTGCTCTCCCTGCCCTAATTTTCAGTACATCAGAACTGCTGGCCGGGGCTGGCTTTGCTGAGCGCGGGCGGAGACTGGTAGAGACTTTTCAAGCTGCGTATCCTGCGATACAGCAGCGCTCCTCTGCGGAGCTTTTTCAGGCCTGTTTCCATCACTCCCAGCTATCCTCGGTGCCAGAAATTTGCACCTTTTCACGTGATTACGCGTATAAAATCCTTGCCATCGCAATGTGGGCACTCCGACAAGAGAGAAGTTACGAGGACGTAGTGCTGGAAATCGTGCGAGAAGGCGGAGACGCAGACACCAACGCAGCTGTAGCAGGGGCGGTATATGGAGCTAAGGTGGGACTTTCCGGCCTACCAGAGCGACTTTTATCAGGATTAGTCCACAAAGACTGGCTGGCCCGTAAAGCCGACCTTATAACCCTTCCTTAGCCTAGCTACCAAGCCTTTCACTACATTAGACCGAGGAAGCCAGATTCAGGCTATTGTGACTAAGACAGTTTAGAAATTACTCCTAAGCACTCTACACACCTTAGAACCCACACTCGCATTCCCTTCGCAGTCCGGACACACCCCACTTCAGTCGACACTCGCGCCCTGCAGTGCTGACAAAAGCTGATTCCTGAGAGCTGGAAACGGCCTTTTGCAGGCACTTTGGACCTCTGCAGCTGGGCAGAAGCCGGCGGACAGCGAGCCGGGTGCCGCGGGTCAGCAAATCCAATTTCCGTCACTACGATTGCAGAGGAACTGGTCAGACTGACAGGCCGTCTATGTCTTGCCCCAACAGGCCTCTTGTAGGCCTTAATTCCTTGTTCTTTTCTCCCTTTGGCCGGTACACCTTTCGGAGATTCGCTTGATTCAGTCGAAACTTCCGCAATCAGCGGCAAATTCGCCTCTTTCGAGCCCACCAGCAGCCCCAGTGCACTGCAAGTCTCCACCTCCTCTCTGCCCCGCCCCATCCCTCTAACGCCTGCCATATCTATTTAAATCCCTGTCCGGTACTAGCTTAAGTGGTACAGACTGGCGAGTCTGCTGGCAGTGTCTGAGTCCACTGCCAAACTTTGCACTAGGGTGGCGATTTCTCCTTTATCTTCCTTTGTAAGCATCTTGATATTGAGTGCGAAGCGAGCACTGCGGCTAAGTCCTTCCAGGTAGACCAAGGCCAGGGCTGTGGGCATCAGTCGCAGGGCTCTAAGCAGAGTTGTTAGTATTTCGGTGTCGAGAGGAGAACGCTGGCAAAGGTCCAGGATGTGGCCGGAGTCGAGAGCTTGGAGGTAAGTAGCAATGTTAGGAAGGTGGCCGTGTAGGGAAAGGATGTGGGTCTCGAAGACTGAGAGAGAGGCGGGCTTTGTAGAAGCAGGAAGGAGGCTGGGACTGGGCTGGGATGGAGCAGGCGGAGGGCTGGATTGGGCAGTTGGCAGGCTAGTTGCAGCTGCGGGGGGACTTGAGTCCTCCTGCTTTCTCTCGCCTATCAGAGGGCTCGTGTCTTCCCCAGGCACTCCAAAATCCTTGAAAGAAACCTTCCTGCGGCCCTTCCTCTTGGGCACTCCGTCCCCCTGCTCTGCCGCCAGCCTTGCTCTGCTCCTCAGTTCTTCTATCTCCTTCAAAAAGGTCTTGTTCCCTGGGTCGGCTTGCAGCGCCTTTTCGAGGTGAGAGATAGCCAAGTCTGTTTGGCCGCAATGGGCGTAGGCCTGACTGAGGCGGAAGAGCGCCTTTATGTTGGCAGGGTCCAGCGCTAGGACTTCCTTGCAGTCGCGAATAGCGAAAGTATTGCAGTTCAGCTCCAAGCTACAGGCCGCACGGTTGCTGTAAAGGGCAGTTTTGAGGGTTTTTATGGCTTTATTGGAGCTGAAGGAGTGGTCTTTGGTGAGAAGTGCTAATCCTGAGGAAAACTCAGTTGTAGCAGTGTCGTAATCGTGTCTAGTGAAGCAGGAATTGCCTTTTTCTTTGAAGGCTGCAGCCTGAGCCAGGACTTTTGCGATTTCCGCTGCTTCTTCCTGCGCCTTTCGCTCCTTTTCCTGCCTTTCCAGGCTATTCACCCTCTCTAAAGCCTGTGAAGCAGCGAGGAAATCAGGCTTGAGCAATAGTGCCTGAGCGAAATCAGCCTTCGAAAGAGCACTGTCCCCGCTACTTTGGTAGAAAATGCCTCTTTTGAGCAGCATTTCAGCCTCACTTTCGCTTCCTTTCCCCAGACGCACTGCAGTGTCATAGTATTTGAGAGCGGACTTGAAGTCCTTCAGGCCTTGATAAGTCTCCCCTAAGGCTGCGAACAGCCTGGCTTGCTCTAGAGCGACCGCTCCAGGCTGCGCAGTCGTGACTTCCATCGTAGCTTTCAGCCCAGCCTCCAAGCAGTCCTTCGCCTCCGTGTATCGCTGGACCTGGAGATGTTCCAAGCCCTCAGCTCTCAGGCCAGCTGCACAGACTAGCACTGCTTGGATGGTCTCCTCAGAGTCGGCCATGTAGGGGGAGAGGTCGACGGGGGTGCTGGGAGGAGGGGCGGTGGGACACTTGTCCAGGGCTTGCTTTGACTCGGGGTTGGAAGGGTCGATGCGTAGGACTTCCTTATAGCACTTTCGGGCTTCTTCGTATCGCAGTAGTCCTTCTAAGGCCTTTCCCTGCCTATGATGTGCTTTGAGGTACCTCGGGTCCAAACCCGCAGCCTTCTCCGCATCTACCAACGCTTCCTGCAGTCTTCCCAGGCTCAAATAAGCCTGCGCTCTGTTCGCCAGCAATATCGCAGTCTCCCCCACTGTCTCCATAGCCTCCGTGTACTCCTCTGCCGCTTTCGCATAGTCCCCTCTCCGTATGCACTCATTCCCTCTAGCCTTCGCCTCCATCCTTAGCTAGATAATGTCTAAGTAACTAGTGTCGTCCTCTGCGGACTTCTGCTTGGGCTTGGGGTGCTCGGTGAGCAGGTCGAGGCCTGGCAGGCGTCTGCCCTGCAGGACGGCTGTGGTAAGGAGTGGAGCTTTGAAGAGGTGGGCGACTACAGTGTCTAGGTAGCCTGCGGACTCTGTGATTGGGGGAGCGCCAGAGGGCACTTGGGAGACGTTTTCCCCCTCCCCAGCGCTAGAGCCAGCGTTATCGGGCTCCGCCTCCTCCACATCTGCATGGTAGTTGTTGAGCCTCACAATGTGGTGAAAGGGCGCTTCCGCATCCATCAGTCCCACTTTCAGCGCTTCCGGGTCGTTTTTGTCATGTATGAACTCCACAATTCCCTTATTCAGCGGCACCAGTTCCGGCCGATCAGTCGGGAACAAGTCCATTCCCCCGCACCAAAAGAGGGTCCTGCACCTTTCCAGTCTCCTTTCCAACAGCTGCATAGTCTCAGGCCCCCAAGCCACAATGAACTGGCTCTCCAGCACTTTCCGACCCTCTTCTGTCCTCAAGTCCACCCTCGTCAGGTCAGCCACGTAGTGAGGCCAGGGCTGGTCGTGTGGAGGTTCTACAGGGGGGAGAGGGTCTGCAGGGACTGCGGGAGGGCTTGAAGCTGCGGCAGGGCCGGGAGGGACCGGGGGAACTGCTTGGATTGGAGGAGACTCAGGGGGAGGGTCGGGCTTGCGAGCGCAGAGACAGTCCACAGGCAGCAGGAAGTCCGTTTCTTTCTCGGTAGCATAGTCAAGGATCATAGTAACGAAGCGGTCCAAAGCGGGGTTCCAAGGGTTCGAAAAGGCTGCCCCGTACTTCACTCGTACAAAGCCTAGGGCGATTTCCCCGCCTACGGCAATCACATCCGCTAGATCCAGCATGGAGTAGGCCATTACGAGCTTGTCAATGACACTGACTGCGGAACTCGCGTCCACGCCTAGCAGCGTCACTAGGGTTCGGTCAGGCTCTTGAAACATGTGAGTTATGGAGATGATTTCCGGCTCCAGGTTTTTCCCCATCACGGCAGTCACAGGGCCGTAGGCTGGCACTACGATGGAGGAGCAGCCAGGGTTGGTGAGCGTGCACGGGTCTTTGAAGGCAGTTTCCATGCACACAGTCGGCCCAATGCAGTCATTCACAAACACTTCGCAGTACGAAGCCAGCAGTTCCCGAAACTGAGCAGTTTGCTGCAAAGTCTGGTGTCGCACGTGTCCTTCCTTAGTGACCTGATAGCCGAACTCCCCAGGGTGGAAGGCGGAGTTTTCCAACATTACAATTGAGTTCTCAGGGAGGTCCTCAAGCCTTTGCTCCAAGTCTCGGATTTCCACGTTGTCGTAAAAAAAGATGTTCTGCTCGATTTCCCCTTTTAGGAAGTCGTAAATCGGCTTCAAGGACCACTCTTCCCGGTACTCCCCTGTGCGCGGACCCATATTCCCCATAATAATCACGACCTTCGCAAGGTGGTCCAGACAGTACTTGACCGTGACCAGCGCAGCCTGCAGCTGTCTCGGGTCCGCAATCTGCCTGGGAACCAGCTTAAACACAGGGGGAGCCTCCTCCTTAGGCGGCTCCACAGGCTTCGGAGGCTCTTTCGCCCCGGGTCTCTTCTTCACAGGGGGCGGCTTCGGCGGCTCTTCCTTTTTCTCCTCTTCCCACACTATGGGAGTCAGCGGAATCTGCAGATTTAGCCTTGCCAGGACCTTTTTGCCCTCTAGGTCTATGGCTGTGAGGGCGTACTTGCGGCTGAGACTGCCCATTATGTCTTGGTGCAGTCGGGCGACTTGGCCCTGGGCGATGATGTTGTGGGCGATGTTGGAGTTCTTTTGGTGCTTGTTGAGGCGGGTGGTGTTTTGGAGGATTTGGGGCAGGACTCGCGCTTCGTGGAGACGCTGAATATGTTTCCAACCCTCAATTTCCTCCTCATCCAGCATAGTAGCAGCCACCACCCTCGCAAATTCCTGATTAATAGCAACCAAACCCGCATTTCTGCTCAGTTCCTTCTCCGCATTTATCTCATCCATAGTCTTTCCCTTCTTCCCTTTCACCATTTTCATCTTCAGTGCGTCTTTATCAGCACCTTCTTTCCTTATTTTCTCCAGTTCTTCGGGAGTCATGTCGAATTTCCGGTGGAATTTGACGTCGTCAAGTTCGGAAGTGGCTCTGCAGGCGTTGAGGAGGGCGGGGATGCGCTTGATTACTCTGTCTAGCACAGAGCCGGAGAGGTCGGTGTAGCGGGAGCGGGCGATAGGCTTCACTTTCGCCAGCTTTATGGCGAGGTTGACCTGGTTTTCTAGGGCGGATTTGTGGTATGGGTCGTCCACTAACTTAATCAGCTCCCGCATATGGTCCAGACTCAAGTCCCACTGCGTGTACGTGGCTTCCGAAGGGATTCTGCGGTATATAGCCTGCTCCAAATGCCTTAGGAGGGATATGACGTGGTCAGTATACCACACCTCATGCTTCAAATTGCGCGCTTCGAACTGTTCCTGGCACTGCACCGGGTCCAACAAGTCCGGCGGCGGAGGCGTAGGCGTCCTCACCCGTCTCACAACATCCATCACAATCTCATTAGCAGTGCTCCAAACCGCCTTATCTTCCAACTTCCTGCGCAGGTGGTAGCGCTCTGCTATGAACATTTCCTCGGTGTATGCATGTCCGGTCATTTTGAGCTGGGGAATGGACTGCACGAGGAGTGGCTCAGTGCGCAGGTCCCACTCTTCGGTGAACATCCCTGCCTTGTCACTGATGAACAGGAACACGAATGTCTGCGATTCTCCGGGCTTTAAGGCGCCGCGGGCGTAGTGGCAGTAAAAGCGCACCTGCCCGTCACTCCTTTTGGCCTTGATGAAGTCCCCTCGAGCGTTCTTCTTCCACTCGTAGAAAACCGCTGTGGAGCCGATGTTGGTGACTGTGACTTCGTCAGTTTCAGACTTGCCAGTGTGATTCTTCATGAAGAGGTGAGTCTTGCTGAAGACTAGGACTGGCCCGGAGCCGGCACTGGGCCCACTGCGTGCTGCGGTCTCTGTAGCCATCTTATATGAAAGGACTGGGAACTCGCTCGAAATCTGACTTTCGCTGAGAGGACAAACGCTGCTTCGGTATGTAGAAGGACTGGCAAAGCTAACGTCCAAGTCGGGATAAAAGGGAATTTCGGGACTTCACTGGAAAAGAGCTTTTCTAAGCGGTATTAAGATACAGGAATAAGGAAGGAAATCGCTGTTTCGGCGAGTTATTGGTGAATTCCTGACTATTTCCTGCCTTTCCCAGTCCCATCAACCGAATATCAACATTTTTAACAGTCACCACTGCCTTTTAACAGCCACTAAGCACCCAGCAATAAGAATTTAGCCTTTTAGGGACATTTTAAGTCAATTTGCCTTTCCCACTAGGCTAAAAAGACCCAGACTTTGCCAACATCAATACCCTCAGAGATTGCTTTCTAGCTCTCCCAGCCTCTGTGTCTGCAGACAAATAAAAGAATGGAGCGCACCACAGCCACTTTCCACGATTGGATAAACCTTCAAAAGCTGCTGAAAGCCGAGCGGCTACAGCTGGAAAACGGTGAAAGCCACTCAGACCAGGAGGAGAAACAGCTGTTTTTGGCCTCCCTCAAGGCCCAGCACTTGGAGTACTACAGGACGCAGCTGGGCATTCGGCAGGAAAGGGATAAGGTGGCTGCTAGGCAGAATAACTTCAAAAGGACGTTGGTGGATTCGCCGGGGGAACTGCTGGGCAATGCGTCTGCTTATGTCGATAAACTCCTTTTTTACATCCGCAACACCCCGAAAGCCTTCGCCCTTCTACTCAACTGCACTCCGCTGAAGAGTCCTCAGCTGGAACTGCTGCTGGAAACCATCACCTATTCCTTCTTCGAAGACCTCGTCAACACCGACAGCTCCGAAATCGACCTCTTGGAAATGCTAAAGGAACTAGTGGCCAAAGACGTGGGCCAAACCAGCCTCTGCACCGAGCTCTTTTCCGAACACTCGCCCAATATCACCGGCAAACTGCTGATTTTATTCACACAGCGACGTTCCCAGAGACGCTTTATCAAGCTAATGCTGAAACAAACGCTTATTAGGATAATCAATACAGACGATAGGACGCTTCACCTGGACTCGAGGAGGATTTATAGGGAGGTGAAGGCGAAAAGGAAACAGTTCTATGCGAATACGCTGAGTTGGACCTATATGGCGCAGAGTAAGCCGCAGGAAGCGCTGCATGGTGATGAGGATTCGGACTCACTGGCTAATTTGGATGAAGAAGTGAACGCAATTCTGTTCCAAATGAGCGAGTCTCTGCAGAAATACACCCTCCTGCTCCTCGACTCCGTCTACAACAGTCTCAACAGCATGCCCTTCGCTATGCGCTGGCTGTGTCGCTCAGTGAGCAAAGCAGTGCTGAATAGAAGTGAAAGGAACACTGTGAGAGACCGCAATATCACGCTGGGCACTTGGGTGTTTGCGAAGTGGATTTTGGTGAGTGTGCAGAGTGCGGATTTGAATGGGTTGTTGTGGGATACGCAGGTCACTGAGACGAATATTGCAAATTTTGGACTCATTGGGAGAGTTATTAGGCACATTTACGAAGAAAGTCGCTTCGAAGAAGATCAGTTCGAAAGTCTGAACCAGTTCATCCAGCGAGAAATGTAAGCCCTACGCAGTCCTCGCATGAAAAAGTTCTTCCGCGACCTAGTAAACGTCAAGGATTCCCTGCGACTCTGCATAGCTCCGCCCTTACTCACAACTTCCAGCGAAGGCCCCGAAACAAACGAAACGGAGCTAATGGCAGCTCCCGGGTCCATAGCGGACTACTACCTTAGCAACGTAGAGATCAGCAAACCCACTATCCCCGAAGTGCCCTGGCACCTAAATCGCGAAGGTCTGTCCAAACTAAAGTTCCAAACCCTCGTCCTCTCCCTCGTAGACGTCCAAACCATCATCCAAACCATCACTAGCCACAAAGCCTTTTTCCTCTCTGCAGACTATACAAGTATATACAAGCTCGCAGATAAGACGAAAACTGCCCTAACAGATGAATCGCAAGCGAGTTCCTCTGTGTCTCTACCTGTAGGAGGCAAGTTGCAGTACATGATGTTCCTTCAGGAGTTCATGCCGCAGGACATGGAGTGCGACTATGTGCGGGAACTGCATGTCAGTCGACTACCGTCGCACAAAGATGACCGGAGCATTGTATACCGCGTCAAAGACGTAGTGCGGAGAACGCTATTTGCTGTGGACTCTTTTACAGCGTTTATCACTCGCTCTGAGGTGTATTCCATTGAGGACATAGCGGAGTTTCTGGTGGATTTCGCGTACATGTACAAACACAGCACTGACAAAAAGGGAATTCAGTTGGAAATACTAGCCAGGTTTCTCAGAGCGAACTTGCCCAGACTGCCTGAAGAGTACCGTTTGGGGAACTACAGGAAACTATATAATGAGTTGATACTGGAGTACAAGCGGAAGCACGCACTGAAGCGGATTAGTGCAGAGAGGAACCTGCAGACGCTCCTGATGGCTTTGCATATGATGGAGAAACACCTTAGTGACATCAAATCGGAGGAAAAGGTTATTTCCGCTTTCAAGCGCTCCAGCGACTTTTTCGCGTTTATCCTGAAAGAACGTATTTTTGTGTGTATTAAACGTCTGAAAACGCCGGAAGGAGCGCAGATTCTGCAGGTGACCAGGGCATCTGGGTCTGTTAGAAGCAGCAGAATTCCTGATTACACGTCGACATTTGTAACGACAGTAGTGGAATTTACAAAAGAGTTTTGCGTGTTTGAAGAAGTGCAAAGAGCCACGGAAAGTGAAGAAGACTTAGGCAACGCTAGAGCTGCCTTTTCACAGTATCTCGCCATTGTGCGTGCGAAGCTAGAAGAGCACCCGCAATACATCCGCCGCACATCAGAAGAAGTCGACCTAGTCTTCGAAGACATCACCAAGTACATGACTCGCAAAATGAACAAAGAAGTCTTTCCACCCTGGGCCAGCGCCGCAGACCTGCGCTTCCGCAAGAGCTGTTTGGACTTTGACTGGGTCACTCCAGAAGACCTCAAATCGGACATATCAATGCCCAATAAGATGTTCGTGGAGGCTGTTGTGACTCTAAGAGACATTGATCATTGCTTATCTCCACAGGCAAAGTTAGCCAGTATGGTTGAAGCGGTTTCTCTCGTTCTGAATGAAGCAGAGTTTGGAGTGACGCTGGAAACTTTGGAGAAGCCGGAAAACTCGCTTTCGTATATCATATATTTGCTGCTGATTGCACAACTGGAGCGATTTTGGTCGAATATGAACTTCATAGCGAAGTTTTGGCACCCTATGAAGGCGGAAAAGCAGCCCTGGCTATGCTATACGCTGCTGAAAAGCGCTGCACGACTGATAGAGACGGCGGACGCAAGCACATTTCGGCTCAATCGCGAGGCCTTTATCCAGCGAGTGCAGGGCAGCAGGTCCCGCCGGAGCACAAGCTCTAGGAGTTACTTAGCCACCTGACCCGCTTGCCGTCCCTCCACTCTCCCTTGCGTCTGCCAGTGACCGGGTCACTCATCACTCCCACTCCGTGCATTCGGTTATTGTACCACTCGCCTTCGTACGTGTTGCCTTCTGGCCAGGTGAAGAGGCCTTTGCCTTCTTTCTTGTCTGCTAAGTAGTCGCCTTCGTAGGTTTTCCCATCAGGCCACAGAAACCTGCCCTTCCCATGCATCTTATTGTCCTTCCACCCTCCAGAGTACTCCCTCCCGTCCGCCCAGCGGTATCTCCCCTCCCCTTCCAGGCTGTTGTGACTGAACTGCCCAGAGTACTCAGACCCATCCGCCCACTTGAAATGCCCCTGGCCGTGCTTCATGCCTTGAGAGAAACAGCCTGTGTAGAGAGCGCCGTCAGGCCAGTGCTCACTGCCGATGCCACTTTGCTTCCCATTCGTCCACTTCCCAATGTAGGTGGAGCCGCCCGCTGTGACGTACTTCCCCTCGCCTTCGGGGTTCCCTGCGACCCAATCTCCTTCATAGTAATCCCCGTTCACATATATCATCCTCCCCTTTCCATTCAGCAATCCCTTGCTCCACATCCCTTCCGTTATCACTCCTTCCCCAGTCACCAAGCAGCCCTCTCCGTGGAACTGGTCCTTGTCACTGGACTCTCCGTAGTACACAGAGCCGTTGGGCAGACGCACAATTGCTGCATTTCTATCCCGAAAGTAGGGGAGAAAGGGGCCGAGAAGACGGAACTGAGCCGCCACTTCCGATGAAAGCGAGGCTTGCAGCTCAGATTCCAGCTGAATCATCGCTTCGTAGTTGGCGATTCGCCTTCGAGCTTGGTAAATCTGCAAAGCGAAGAGTCCCTCGCCTGCAAATAGACCTTCGATAGGCAAATTGGTGGCTCCCGCAGGGGCGGAGGACTCCTTCAGGTGACGTTTGGGCTCGCTGCGCAGGGCTTCGTCTAGTATAGGGCCAGTTTCAGCTCGAGAGCTGATGCAGTGGCAGTGAATCGCGCCCATCTTAGCCTATCTGGCTAGTATGTTTCTCACCTGCTAGCACTATATAGACAAAGAACTGGCCCTATCAAAGGAATGAAGTGTATAACTGGTTGGGGCAAATTTGGACGACTAAGTGACCAGGAGACTTCTGACCTAGGACCAGGCAGTTAGGAGGCTTTGATTTAGGGGTCATGAAGATTGCTAAGGCTGCCTCTGTTTCTGCACCGAAGTGATATGCGCGAATTAGCGGATGTGGAAGTTGGAGCTATAATTAATGCAGGTGTGATAAGGGAGTCATATCAGTGTATCAGAGTTAGTAATTAAGTTGATTTGCTGAGTGGGACTATTAGCTGCTCTCCTCTGCATAGACTTGTTTCCTCAAGGGAAATGACATTCGAATCCTACACAATGCGTAAAACGCTCTAGGAAAGATTCCTCTACAGTTATTTGTGTGCACCTTTTCCTGTGGGAGGACTTTTTGAGCGGTAATATGTGCTGTGTTGACGCATCAAATAGATGGGCAATTTCTGATAATACAAATCTAATAGTCAATTTCTTTCCCTCTTTGCACCTCGGTTTCTTACACCTGCGCACTGCCTGCCATTTTAAGCATAATGCGACTCTCTATCGATATAACCGCCAGCAGACTAGTAGCAGTTTTTCTTCAGTTTAGCATAGCGTGCAAATCGCCCAGTTAGCAGCTCGCCTAATTGCGTCCTTTCTCATGTGCTTTGCAGCTATATTAATGGCTGAGTCGGACGTGGTATATGTGGAGCACTGGTAACGTCTACACAGTGTTGGCTGCGAAAGTCACGCTTACCACACTCGGCATAAACCCCAGCTCTACCAGCAAAACTTCGACTGGACGAGTCGCCGCATACTCGAAGTCTGCCCTGCTCTAAAAGTCACAGCCAACGAAGTCTTCCAAGACCAAGGCACGAAAAGTTCCGATACTCGCTGGGGCCAGGACAGGTCGCCTGCCAAAAGGTACCCGAGAGTAGGTGCGTTTGAGGTTTACTTCAGAGGCAGAAAGGTGTTTTCGAAGCTAGAAGCGGGGATGTGGCCGAATCCGGATGCAGTGGCTGGGAAGGTGAAAAGGATTTTCGAGGGGGTGGAGCCTGCTTCGCCGGAAAGAGCGCCTCCGCAGTCTATACGTGAAACAGCGCCCGCTATAGTCCCTAAGCGTCCCTCTCCGCCCCGCCGGCCTCAAGCCAGTCCCTCTCGCCCTACTGCCTCCGCCGAAAAGTCCCCCACAGCTCGCAAGGCCCCCACTCTCCCCAAATCTTCCAAAGACCTGTTCGCCCAGAAGCCCAAAGCTCCGGCCCCACCCGTCAAGAAGGAAGAAGCGAAGAAACCAGCGGCAGAAAAGCCAGAAGGCGGGAGATACAGCCGAGGAGCGGACGATTCTCGAGAGGAAAGACCGATAACCCCTGCGGAAGCTAGTGGGAAGCGGAGGCCTGGTTCCTCCCCCAAGCCTGTGGAGTCTCAGAAAGCCTCGACTCCCGTGGCTCCCTCGCCTGCACTGTCGCACCCTTCTCACAGGGCGGAAACGCCTGCGGACTATAAGGAGGAGTTCGAAGAAGAGTCGAAGACTCCAGAGCCAAAGCCTGCCACTCCTGAGCCGGAGGTGGTGGCGCACCCTGCGCAGGAGCCGGAAAGCCATGAAGATGAGGAGCCGCAGAGGAAAAGTGAAGAAGCCCAGGAAGAGCCTCCGCAGAGGCAAGAAGAGCCTCAGTCCAGGGAAACGCCGGCTATAGAAGACGTCAAGGAGCCAGACATGCAAGCGTCTGAGCCACCTGCTATGCAGTCGGAAGTCACTGCTAAAGAGCCAGAACCGCCTACTAGGGAGCCAGAGCCTCCTACTAGAGAGGTGGAATTGCCTAGCAAAGACCCAGTACTGCCCGCAGCTGAATCGCCTACTCAGGAACCCCCTGAGCCTGCCGACCCCAGAAAGGCTGAATACAGAGCAAGAGAAGATGAAGAGGACTTGGACGACCTTTTCCCGGAACAGGAGATTTCCCAGGAAGTCGAATTCACACTTTCGCTGCATTCCCCAGGGGCTGTGGACCAGCCGTATACGAACCACTCCGCTGCACCGGAGGATGTCTCTGTGAAAAGCAGCAATCCTGGCCTGGCGAAAATCAAAAACCCGCATTTGACTGTGAGTCCCGGGGACACGGTGAATGTGGAGGTGGAGGTGGTCGCTGGGGAGCAGGAAATGGCGAAATCCTGTGTGCTGTATGTGAGTGTGAATGGCAAGGTGAAAGAGTGCATCAAGCTGAATGTGATTTACACGAGTTTGGAAATACCGCAATCCGAGCCCAGGTCTATGGCGGAAACTCCTGCAATGGACCACACGGAGCCTGCGGCTGACGCTCCAGAGGAACCGTCTCAAGAAGAAGTCGGCAGTGCCCTGCCTGCGGAAGAGCCTACGGCCTTTTCGCCCCCTGCAGTGGCTGAGTCTGAACCGCCTGCTGAGTCTGAGCCTCCCGCTGAAGCAGATGTGCAGAGCTACGAACTGTCCCTACCCGTAGGCGCCAAAAGCAGCAAAGTAACTTCTAAGCAGAAAATCAGCTACACCAATGACGAATCCGAAGAACTCACAATCGTCGTATCGAGTAGCGACCCCACTTTCATGGAGGTAAAGGAGCCCAATATCACTATTCCTCCGGGAGTCACGGGCAAAATCAAGCTGGGGTTCACTGAGGTGGCGGAGGAGGGGGAAAAGACGCTGTTTCTCGTGATTAGTGCGGAGGGGGAGGTCAGAGAGAAGATCGAAGTCAAGGTTAAGTACGTAATGGCTGAGGCGTAGGCCTTAAGGAGACCTGAAAAGGCGGCTTTGATGATACAATTTAGCATTTTGTCCGTTCGTGGACTACCCAAAGGCAATCAGTCTGCTTTAATCCACCTATTTGAGCTTAAATGTGTATATTTCCTCCCCAAAGCTAATTCTACCCCTTCCTAGCGTTCTATAGTAAGTCCAGCCACACTCTTTCCAGGGCGAATATCACATACGAGTCGCCTATACGCCTCCTCCCACTTGTTGCATCTGATAATGGTGGAGAGTGAGTCTATGCAGTACCGGTCTCTAGGCCGCTCAGGACTCAAAGTCTCTGTCCTCTCCTACGGCAATATGAACAGTGGCTTCCTAGAAGGCGATACAGAGGCTTGGTCCTTTGATAGTCTGAAGAAGTGCATTGATATGGGGATCAACTTCATTGACACTGCGGAGATGTATGGCCATGGCAAGGCGGAAACTATACTAGGGAAGAACCTAAAGCAGGGAGGCTGGGATAGAGACGACCTCATTATCAGTGATAAACTGATGCCCAATGGAGGGGGAATTCAGGGCAACAGTAGGAAGCATATCCACTGCGGGGTGAGAAATGCCTTGAACAGACTGCAATTGGACAATATGGATGTCCTCTTCCTACACCGCTTTGACCCCGAAGTGCCTTTATTGGAAACTATCAGGGCTATTAACGATATGATCGACGATGACTTGGCCTATTACTGGGGCACCAGCGCCTTCACCGCCCAACAACTCATTGACTGCCATCGTCTTTGTGAGAAGCATGGACTGATTGCCCCGATAGTGGAGCAATGCGAGTACAATCTGATATCTCGGAAAACCTTTGAGGTGGACTACGCCCCGCTATTTGACTTTTATGGAATGGGCACTACCATTTGGTCTCCCCTCGCAGGAGGTTTGCTAACTGGTCGATTCAACAGTGGCATTGTTCCTGAAGACTCTAGAATCAAGCATTACGGAACCTTGAGTCCCAAACTCGAGCAGATGAATGCTATGCGTATGGCTGGCTGCACACTAGAAGGACTGCAGGCCTTAGGGACTTTAGCAACAGAGTTGGGCTGTACCCAGTCTCAACTGGCTTTGGCCTGGACACTGAAGAGCAAGGATGTGTCCACTGCACTCTTTGGGGCTAGCAAGGTGGCGCAGATAGTGGACAATGTAGGGGCACTGGCAG
>Ga0247837_1001906_pt1 | contig 41376 bp, 39 predicted proteins | sample LaCtaG_2_FD_187115 | JGI IMG/M metagenome (GOLD analysis project Ga0247837, IMG submission 187115) | Freshwater microbial communities from meromictic Lake La Cruz, Castile-La Mancha, Spain - LaCruzMarch2015_14.5m | ecosystem: Environmental > Aquatic > Freshwater > Lake | place: Spain: Castile-La...
ACTAATTCAGCATGCGCGGCAAGGAAGGCACACCACTGGAAGCCGAGTCTCAGAAGAACAGATACATAGAGATATGCATGCTTATACGACTAGTGAAGTCGAATCAGAAATGAAGGTGTTTACAGAGGAAGCTGCTCTACGAGCACTTCAAACTGACGAAGGTGAAGAAGAGGATTTCAACTGGCTCGATTATCAACAGCAAAGAGCAAGAAAAATCGCCAATGATACAGAAATAGAGACGCAGCAGGATATTCCCTCTCCTTGGGAAGCCAGACCCATAGCAAGCGAAATACTGGCCATCTGCCCGAGAAGGAAGCGTGGGGAAGGCGGGGCCTCTGTTGAACTCGAACTACTCGGAGATGTATATCCCTGCATCACACTTGAGGCGTCGAAGGTCCTACTAGCTGCCTGTCTCTGCAAGCGTCCTATCCACTTCCCCAAGTTCCAAGATCAAATGCAGGCTGCGATGCAGGTACGCTTGTCTACCAGAGAGTACGAAGGGTTCGCTTTTAAGCGTGGCTTGGAAGTCCATGAAGACCGCTATACCATGAACTATAATATCCAACGCTGTGGACGCCGGCCGAACTAGTAGACTAATACTCGCTTTAGAAGTAGTTACTCTAAAATCCGACTTCTACTGCTTAAGCTAATATCGCTATAGTGACTTTACAGCAATGTAGGGATTGCAGATTCCGTTGATAGAGATGTAGTCTGTGATAGGTAAATAGGGATGCTCGAGGAAGACAGCACTTACAGGAACGTTAAACTGCGGTATCAGAATGTGGAAAACCGAGTGGAAGTGTTCTCAGCCCTGGATATTGCAAGAGAGAAGGAAGTTATCGTGAAGCGGATTACCTGCGACTCACAAGAAGACGCGGAATTCTATATGCTAGAAGGCCAAAACGTCATATCCGAGCGACATCCAAACATCTGCGAGTGCTACGACGTCTACACCCACCAAGCTCCTCGCAACCACTGGTGGACCCTCATAGTCACTGAAAAGCTCGACCACGACCTATTCGAAGAATTGGAAGAGCGAAAAGAAGGACTTCGCTACATCGAAGAAAGCCGACTGCGGACAATGCTAAAGGAACTAGTCAGTGCCCTTGCCTATTTACAAAGAAAGGTAACATCCACCTAGAGTCTGGCACATAGAGATCTCAAGCCGCACAACATATTCGTGGATGCGCGAGGCAAAGCCAAACTCGGAGATTTCGGCTCTTCCAAAGACTACGACTCTCCCAGTGGACTAGGGCAGCATACAGTCCTTGGGACTCCGCTGTACCTTAGTCCCAAAATACGCACTGTTTATGCACAGTTCTTTACTGACCCTGGCGCTAAAGTGGAGCATAATGTGTTCAAGTCGGATGTCTTTTCTCTTGGACTCACTTTCATGCATGCACTTACTTTGAATCCGCCCACAGAGTTGGCGGTTATTGTCGGACTGGAGATGAAAATTAGGGAAAGTGTGAGGCGATTGGAGAGATATAGTGCGGAGATGAGGGAAATATTGCTGAAAATGCTGAGAGTGGATGAGGAAAGTAGGCCGGATTTCGTGGAATTAGAGGAAAATTTACCATTCGAAGACCAACTTCCAGTCCTTCTCCATAACAGCAGCAGCGATTTCCCCATAATTATCTCCGAAACCTGCCAATTCTGCCAAAACATTCGAGAAGTGTTCCTCCTCTGCCACCCCATTTGCCTGAACTGCTACCGAGAAGAGGCAGGCAGGCAGCTACGGAGTGGGTCTTTGCCCCTGCGCTGTGGGCGCTGTGACATGGAGTACCCGCAGCAGCTCTTTTCACTACTAGATGATTAGAACTCCTTAGTGACTAGCAGGAAAGAAGAGTAATGCAGGGTGCATCCCTAAAGCCTGCTCCCTCCAAGCGTCTGGTCGATAATAATGGAGTCCCGGCCTTATCGCCTCGTCCTAATCCGCCACGGCGAAAGCACCTGGAACAAGGAGAACCGCTTCACAGGGTGGACAGACGTGCCTCTATGCCTCGCAGGCATCGAAGAGGCCAAGGAAGGCGCCCGAGCACTACGAGAGAACGGCTATCGCTTCGACGTCGTCCACACCTCAGTCCTCAAGCGCGCAATTCAGACAATGAACATCGTTTTGGACGAAACAGACCAGAACTACATTCCCATCTTCAAGCACTGGAGACTGAATGAAAGACACTATGGAGCCCTGCAGGGACTGAATAAGGCGGAAACTGCTGCGAAGCACGGAGACGAACAGGTGCAGATTTGGCGCCGGTCCTACGACATCCGTCCCCCCGCTCTAGACGTGAACGACGACCGCTGGCCTGGACACGAGGAGAAGTACCGCGGTCTGCCCACCGACATTCTCCCCACGACCGAGTGTCTGAAGGACTGTGTCGGCCGAGTACTGCCGTACTGGCACGACCGCATTGCCCCTGACATCCTGGCTGGCAAGAGCGTCGCTGTCATTGCGCATGGGAACTCGTTGAGAGGACTGGTGAAGCATTTGGACAATATGAGTGATGAAGAGATCATTTCGCTCAATATACCCACTGGCATTCCTTTGGTGTATGAGTTGAATGAGCGCTTGCAACCCATTCGGCACTTCTACCTGGCGGATGAGGAGGAGGTCAAGCGCAAGATGGCGGCTGTGGCGGCTCAAGGCAAGGCCAAACCCGCAGAAGCCTAATAGCTAAGCTAGGCCTCGCACATACCAATTACCACAATCAGAGGCAATTAGGCTCCTTCTCATCCGCAATCCAGCCAAAGCAATTTCTCATTATATAGTTAATCAGCTATGGAAAGACTGCAGGTGGAAAAGCCCGTTTCCTCCGTCTTCCCTCCCGAACTTCTCTCGAACCTTATAGTGCCATTTTCCCTCCTTGCCACAGTGTCTCTCTTCCTCTTCACCAAGTTATCCAGGCCAATAGTCATCGTCCACACCGACAAGCCCGGCCTCAGTTTCAAAAGCGTCTCCGTCAGTGCTGTCCAGCACTCCCCAACATACCGGTAGTCATTAGGAATTGAGGAGTTTACCTTCAGTAGGAACTCCTGGGTGGTTGGGTTGCGGATAAGTCCTTGGAAGCACTCAATTGCAATCACTCGCTTTACTGCGTAGCCGAAGAAAAAGCCTTGTTTGAGGTTGTAGAAGTGGGTCTTGGTGAGGACGATGAAACGTTTTTGAGCCTGGTAGTGGTCGTTTATCTTCACTGCTGATGCAAAAAACACAACAGCATATCGCTCCACCTTGAGCAGCCTCAAAACGCCCTCAGGACACTTGCTGTATTCTAGAGCGTCCATTTTCCAGTGCGGGTCGAGTTTCTTTTGCAGGGAAACGGAGTCAACAAACCTATTTCCTCACTTTTCGCCTTTCTAGAGACCCATAAGTAGCCAGTCGTCATACAATTGTGCTATTTTTGGCGCTGAATTTGCTGAAGAAAGTTGAATTTTGGCTGTTGGATATTCTTGCCCCAGTGAGATCTGCGGGAAAAGTAATGTATTAAGACTTATAGCGGGCTAAATTGGGCAAAGGATAACTTCAAGGTAATATAATTTGTGAAAATAGCGATTTTAAGCAAAATTTGTTGGTTATTTCAGCCGCAATTTAGTTTTTATTGGTTCTTTTACCGCATTTCGGGACATAAGGCCTTGCTCCTTGCAGTGACAGAAAGGTTCACTTGGCCGCAATGAAGTAATTAATATGCAGATTGGCAAGCTGCAAGTGTGTGCTGCAAGAAATACCCACACCCCAAGCACTGCCCACAGAGAATTGCTGCGCCTAGTCTATTAGCTCTTTGCTATTGGCCTCCAAGTCCCGCAGCACTTCCCCCACTGTAGACTGCCAAGTCTTGATCCGGCCTCTGATCTGCTCCAAGCGGCTTCGATCTAGCACTCTCGGCTGCACATAGTTGAAGACCACCACTCCCTCCACCTGGTCTATTTCCCCTTTCAGCAGTCCTTTGGCCATTGCCTTCATTAGTAGCCACTCCACGCCTGCCAGAGGAACACAGCCCACTGCAGCGATTTCCTCAAACGTCAGCTTGCCCCGCTCCCGTCGGAAGGCCATTTCCATGACTGCCAGAATGCGGACTTTCTGCAGCAGCGCTTCTCTCCCGCTCACTAAAGCCTGGGGAAGGCTGGGGGACTGGAGAGCTGCTTCGAACTCCCGCACTTTGCCTTCGTAGCAGAGAAGGATCAGGTCGTAAAGCAGAGCATCTGGAGTGGCCTTGAGGGACACGAAGACTGGCAGCTCTAACAGTTCCCCAAGGTTGTAGAGAGACTCAGCCACCAGCACTGCCACTGCCAGTTCCGCAGCCAGTGCCTGAGCGTTGGGCACTTGCTCTGCGGGCGTGTAGGCCAGGTACTGCAGACTATAGCGATAGAACAGTTCGTCCTCATTCTTCATCCGATGTACTCGTGCTAGTGCATGGTAAAGGCCTGAATAAAGGCTGTTTTCCAGGTCGTTGAGGACTTCTACCTGCTTCTGACACTCCTCCAGTACTGCCTGGCTCTCGTAGACTCGGCCTAGATCCAGCATTTTGGCGCCTTTGGCGATGGTCAAGTACATCTGGGCCTGAGGTTCCTTGACTTGGACGCTTTCGATGAAGATTAGAGCCTCGTCTGGCTTCATGTAGCTGGCCACCTTGATTGCCAGTTCGGAGAGACGCATGGGGTTGAGTTTGTCTTGGAAGGGCTTGACGAAGTCGCAGAAGACTGGGACCAAGACGTCGCCCTGGATGCCGAACAGCTCTTGCGTGAGTTCGTGCCACAAGCTACGCTGGTAGAGGTTAAAAAGCGTGGCCACTCTCGCAGCCCCCAGCTGTCCTTCCAAAGCATACAGGCACTCAGCCATTATTACCTCGGTCGGTTATAGACGTAATGGTCAAGCTGAGCAAAACTAGCAAGGGCGCCACTGAGCGTGCCCTGCCTGCCTATCAATACCAATCTCAGTTCTATACCAGACATCCGGAGCTTGCTGAAGAGCAAGATCTCTACTTCTTTGAGCGAGAAGCCTATCTCGAGCAGCACAAAATCCCCCAGCTCTTCAATGTATCTCTCACCTAGCGACTCCTCACAGAGCTCATTCTCGACCGTCCTGAAGACGTAAAAGCCTATACTCTCAAGAAGCTGAAAGACCTCCAGGAGTTCATCCGCCTGCCTAACAAAGAGCCGCCCAAGCTCTTCGAAAGCACAGACTTCGACCTAATGTTTGAAATCTTCGACCAGGCTCACGAAGGAGCTATCAGCCTGGAAGCACTGCTCAACGCTATGGCGAACTGCACCATTTCGCAGCCCAAAGAAGTGCTGGCGAGGGAGTTCCCGGAGTTGAATGAGGAGTCGAGGATCAGCAGGCAGAAGTTTTCGCAGGTGATGATGAAGTCGTTTGATTTGCAGGGGTTTGAGTAGGCTATTAAGCAGGTTTAGACAAATACAGTGGACATGGAAGGGGAACTCGGAATAGCAGCTGTGAGCAAGTCCTAATTAGGCGTTTTGAGGTTATTAATATACAGACAATTGGGAATCGGGGAGCTTTGCCTTTAAGTCAACTCGCAATCCGTCTCCCACACTCTACACTCTCCTTGATAAGGAAAACACAACCAATGTCGGAACTATATCGATAATGCAGAAACTCTTTAGAGCAACTTCAAACAACTGCACCTGGGCTTTATTAGCTGTGCACACACAAGCAATTCCGTATTGACACTCACTCTAGTGCACTACGCATACCCATCCTCGATATTTCCCTGTCTCCTCTAAAACCACACCTAAATTCCCCTCTCCTCCTTCCAGCACAGCTCGCTAGGTCCCTAGCAGCCCCTCTCTTAGTCCCGCAAGTCGTAATTATGGGAAGTCAGCTGACCAAAAGCTACGACGTGGAGAGCAACATCCGTGCCGCTGGCGGCCTGCAAGGCGTCTGGAAGATCTACAGCGCCACCAAGAAGGACAAGTCCCGGCAGCGAGTGTCCATCTTCATGTTCGACAAGCGACTAATAGAGAAGAAGAAGAGCGCTGCAGAGCGTGATGACTTGGTTCAGAAGCTAAAAAACGAGGTTTCGGCCTTGGTGCGGATCCGGCATCCCTGCATACTGAGAGTGGTGGAGCCGCTACTGGAGGATAGCAAGACGCTGGCTTTCGTGACTGAGCATGTGGAGGGGTGTTTGGGGGACTTTATAAGGAAGCCGGTCGTGCTGGCGTCTGAGTTTTCCGATATGGAGAGTCGGCTGGGCTTGCTGGATTTGGCGCAGGCGCTGCACTTTCTGCACAGTGAGGCGAGAATGGTGCACACAGCTGTGTGTCCAGACAACGTGTATGTGGTGGAAGGGGGGAAATGGAAGCTTTCCGGCCTGGGCTTCTCCCTACAGCTCCTGCAGGACCAAACCGCCCGCGTCCCCGACCAAATCGACTACATAATGGGTGCGAAATCCCAGCGCTTCGCAGAAGGCGAAGTACCCGCTGCCCTGATCCCTCCCCTGCACTTCATGGCTCCTGAGGTAGTCACGACCCGCATTTGCACCAGTGCTTCCGACATGTTTTCGCTGGGCTGCCTCATTTACTCCCTCTACAAAGCCGCGAGTTCCTCTAGTTCTGTGGACCACCACTACTTGCGACTTACCGATATCTCCGCAAATGGACATAAGAACGCTTGCACAGAGGCGCAATACTCTATTGGGACTTTGGTCGCTGCAATGCCTGAGGACTTTAGAGAGGTCATCGCCAGACTCGCGGCTTTAGCGCCTACAGACCGTCCCACTATCCATGCCTTCTCAGTCAGTCGCCCCTTCCAAGACCCTTTCATCAAGTCCTTGTACTTCCTCGAACACATCCACGAGAAGCAAGAGTCTCAGAAGGTGCAGTTCCTCAAAGGCATGTCGCGAGTCATCGAGAAGTTCGACCCTCGGCTGCTGCTCAAGCGAGTGCTGCCCACACTGGTGCAGTTGATGGAGCAGGACACGCTCTCTGCAAGCGTTTTGCCCAATTTACTGGGAATCCTGAGGTACTCAAAAGTCCCTTCTGACCAGTTTCGAGACCTGATTTGGCCGGGAATCGTGAAATTAGCCACAGGGAAGGAAATCCCAGCCCAGTGTCTTTTCCTGCTCCTCGGTGACATGGACCTGCTAATGTCCTTCACAGCCATTGACCAGTACAAAACCGTGCTCATGCCGCTGGTCTTCAAAGGCTACGACTGCGGAGTGGCGCAGTTGCAGGAACTCGTGCTGCGCAAAACTCCTGAAATCGCAAGTCGAGTTTCCGACACAAGTTACCTGAAGGTGCAGATTCTGCCTCGGTTCCTGCAAGCCTTGATTGCAGCTAGAGTGGTTTCAGTGCGAGAAGCCGGACTCCGGTCTCTATCGAAGATTTACCAATTCTTCGACAGGTCTACACTCGTGGACACAGTGCTGCCGATGCTGGAAAAGGTGAGAAAGTTGGATGTAAGTTCGGAAATATGCATGCTATTGCTAGAGGTGTACGAAGGGATTGGGAAAATGCTCGGACATCGCACAGTCGCACTCAACATTTTACCTTCGCTGATCCCTCTCCTCGTGGAAAGTGACCTAACGAAGGCGGAGTTCGACAAGTTGTGTTCGACGATAGACAGCTTGACGGCTTTGGTGCGGGAAGCGAGGACACAAGAGTTGCTGACTATCAAGGAAGTGGACCAGAAGCCGAGACTCGACCCTGTGTCGGACTTTGGCGCTCCTGCGAAGGAGGATGAGTCGGCAGACACTTTCTTCAAGGAAATGTTCAGTGGAGCCAGTGGCGGGGAGGACCAGGGAGGACTGTTTGCAGGGATGGAGGTCAGGGAGGACTCGAGAGCGAGGCAGCAAGACTTCCAGCAGCCGTATTCCCAGCCCTTCCCAGGCTCTTTTCCACAGCCTGTCACTGCCCCTATGCCTCCTACTAGAGGACAGTTCCCGCAGACAGCGTTCCCGCCCAGTATTTCTTCTTTGCAGGCTCCACCAATGCCTGTCTCCACTGCCTTCATGGACCCATTTTCCCAGACAGCAGTCAGTTTCCCAGCGCCGCACGATAGTTTCCCTATGAGTGCAGCCCCTATCGACCTTTCAATGGGCGGACTGGGAGACAGGGCCAAAACCCCCCCTCCGCTTAGAGCTCTACGCCCACCCACTACTAACCCCAAGCCTATTCCCGAGCCTGCACCTTCCTTCAACCCTGCGTTTCAGCCGCTCACTCTAGCTCAGCCCACTCCGATATGGTCCCCGCCGAGCTATAACACGCCTCAGGCTGTTCCGGACCTGTTTGGGGAGCCGCAGCAGGTAGGGCAAGGCCGGCGCAATAACCCTTTCGCAACTTCGCAGCAGAGCGTAGCACCCCAGAGCAAGTCCACTCCCTACCCAGCTGACCCTTTCTTCGGCCTTTAGCTGCTTAGTAGGTAATTTCAGCATGCGAAGCAGTCTTTGGACTTTGTGTGTATATTGGGAAATCAGGTCCACTGCAGTTCTATTCTAAGGGAATTAATGCTGATTAGAGAGGCTATGCAGTGTGCAGGAACTTTATTTACTAACAAAGCGACGGATTGGGTAGTAGGTGCCGGGGCCTGGCGAGGGAGTCTCTGGTATGTAATCCAGCCTTTTGCCTCCTCTGGGGATCACAGGACTGGGTGACTTCCTATGAGTCTGCTGGTAGTCATAGTTGTAATCCGAAGGCCCCGGCGACACAGCCTGCGCAGGCGGCTTCGCTGCCCTATTGAACGTCGCAGCGCCCACAACATGCGTGAAATCTGACTGCCTACCTCTTACCATCGAGTACAGTTCTTCATTCGATCGAGCACGCAGTGACAAGAGCTGAGAATTAGCCACAGGACTTGCAGTCCTCTGAGCAGTTCTACTCAGTCTTTCCTTGGAACTGGAGTTGACAGACCTAGCAGGACTGGGAGTTCGCTTCATCCCTGGATACATTTCCAGTCGTTGGACTGCTTTTTCGTGGAGTGCTGCCTCAGCGTCTCCCCACACTTCGTCCACTGCGTAGTTCTCACCCAGGCCCAATAGAATCAGCTTGAAGTTCTCCTTCATGTCCTGCGCCCCGCCTTCCAACGTCTCTGAGGCGCAGATGGCCTTCAGCAGACTGTGCAGCTGTGCGAAGTGCCGAGACCTGCTCAACTTCGTTATCAAGCGGTTGACGTCCAAGGAAAGTGGACTGGGTGACTGGAGGTTGACATGGTCGCCCGGGCTAGCCAGCGACGCCATTTGTATAATGAAGTGGGTAGTTCTTACACAGATATGAGTTTCTTTCTGTCCAAGAAGGAAAGGCTGGCCTGGGAAAAGCAGCAGTCGGCTGCAGCTGTGAGAAGGCAGCTGGCGGCGGACAAGGCTGTCAAAGAGGTGGAAACTCAGCAGTCGCTGGACAGGAGGAAGTCTGCTTGGACGAGGTACCAAGACCTGGAAAGCCAGCTGAACAGAGAGCTGGAAAAGCAGCGAAACCGCCTACTCCCTAAGGACCAAAGTGAGGGGAAAACACCTCTTCGACTCCGCTGCGATATGGGCCGGAATGTGTCCCTCAGTGTTTCCCCGGATAAGGACGCGCTGAGCAATTTCCCCGACCTGAGAAGTCTAGACTCAGCTACACAAAGGGCTGACAAGGTGCTGGTCTATGCGCACTCCTCGGAGTCCAAGAAACTGAGAGCACTGCGCAGTAGGGGCAAAAGCGAGGCTGGCCACTTGCCACCGCCCTCTATTCCCTACAGCACCAGTCGAGGAGAAGTCATGAGTGTCCACATCCTACAGAGTCTCAGGGCGAAATCAGACCTAAAGGGCGGAAACGAAGCCCAGTGCAGTGGCTTGGAAATGCCCAATAGACTCAGCCAAGACAGGGGCAAAGGCCTGTCCAGGGCTAACTGTACCTCCTCTCCCACTCCGCCCTTAGCCCAATTTCACGTGTTTCGAGATATATCTCTGGACTCGTACACTTCATGTAGAGGCAAAGTGAACTCAGAGCGACTGGCTTGGCAGGTCCGCATGAAGGCCTACTCAGAGCGGCTCTCCAAGGAGCACCCTCCGGTGCTAGACGAAAGGAAGCGACTGGAGCTGGAGCTGGCTGTGGAGCGCAGGTCAGAACAGGGGTTGAGGAAGCGGTACCAAAGGGTGGGTCTTCGATCCTTGCTAAAGCATGGGAAGTGACTGGTTTAGCCTGCGGAGAGTCGCAATTAGCAGTCTTAGTGGATTTAACTCCCCTGCAAGTCGGCATTTCTGCGGTCGAATTGGCTGTCAGGCCTCACATCCAACAGTTACTCGTATAATGGGCTGCGGGAATGGTAAGCAGAAGTCAGTCACCAGCGTTTCAGTGGAAGCGGTGACTCCCTCCGCCAAAGCTGCCCTCGAAGTCTACCCGAACCACACTAAAAAAACGCTAGCAGACATCTACCGTATGGGGAGCCCCCTGGGCAAAGGCGCCTTTGCGGAAGTCAAGAAGTGCGAGCATAAGGCCACGAGACAGGACCGGGCGGTCAAAATCTACCGCAAAGAGGAAAATCGCCCGGAACTCAGAGCCAATATCATGCGGGAGTTTAACATTTTGAGGACTTTGGATCATCCCAATGTGGTGGGGATATTCGAGCACTTTGAGGACGAGAGGAAGTTCTATATGGTGATGGAGTACAGCAAAGGCGGGGAAATGTTCAACTCCATCGTGAAGGGCGCCAACACGAACGAAGCCATGGTGGCCCGAACCATGCGGCAAGTGCTTTCAGCCCTCGCCTACATCCACGCCAAGCGAATCGTCCACCGCGACATGAAGCCTGAAAACATCCTTTTTGACGAACTGGGCAACGAGCAGAACCTCAAATTGGTGGACTTTGGGGAAGCCATTTATTTGGATGGAAGCGACCAAGTGGTGGGAGTCTGCGGGACGTCCTACTACGTGGCGCCCGAAGTGCTAGCTGGCCCCTACAACGAACTCTGCGACGTGTGGAGTTGTGGAGTGATCATGTACATTCTGCTGAGCGGCAAAGTGCCCTTCAACGGCGAAAACGACGAAGAAATAATAGCGAAAGTGCGCACAGGAGTGTACTCCCTCCACATTCCCGAGTTCGCAAAGGTGTCCGCAGAGGCAGTCGACCTAATTAAGCAGATGATCTGCCCTGCAGACACCCGTATATCCGCCAGAGCAGCCCTGCAGCACCCTTGGATGAAGCGCTTCTTCAGTGTGGTGCCGGACGAAGACAGAATGAACGCTGCAATGCTGAACCTCACGAAGTACACTCGAGGGTCGTTGATGCGAGAAGCGATCATCAACTTTGTAGTGACGCATGCAATGCCGAGGGCGGAAGTGAGGAAACTGCGCGACATTTTCCTGCTCCTCAATGAGTCCGGGACTGCGCAATTAGTCCCTGAAGAGCTGCTTAAGTACTACAGTCAGAAGGGCGCTCCGGAGACAGCGGAAGGAATTGTGCGGAAGATATTCGCGGAAATGGACCCTGAGCAGACCGGGAAGTTGGAGTTCAAGGCGTTCCTGTGTGGAGTCGTGGACTTGAGGGAGACTCTGAGTGAACACAGTCTGGAGGCAGCACTCACTGTGTTTGCGGTGGAGGCGGATGGCAGGGCAAATGTGATGGAAATTAGGAGGATGCTGTACATTGAGCCTGAGCGGTTTCTGAAGGCTTGGGAGGAGATCCTAGCGGAAGTCGAGAAGACGGCAAGTGGAGACATAGAGATGGAGAACTTCGTGAGAGTGGTCAGTAGGAAGGCGCAAATGCATTAATTGCCAGTCGCTTTCTTTATTCTCTGACCCTTTTGTAGTGACATGAGGCCTAGTAGTGGGCTGGATTGGCAAGATTCTGACTCTAGTAGGCGGAATTTGTCCTAAGAACATACTCTAACTGTTCATATTTCACAGCATTTTAGACGCGAATTGGCTCTGAAGTTGCTATATACATAAATTTCCCTACTACAAGGCTAAGGAAGAAACTGCAAACCCCAAATTCGCCTTCTTGACGCAGTTCATTACCCAGCTAAGCCCATACTTCCCTCTAAGGATGCTCTAGGGAGCATAGGAGTGAATGTGATTAGAACTACGTGCAGGCAGGCATGCGGCCCAGCTTCAACTCGCAGTTAGGACAGTAGTGGACCTTGTCCTTGCACTCAGAGACACAGAAGGGGATGAAGCAGCAGCCACAGAAAGCTCCACATAGCGCAATAGAGAAGCAAGCCAGATAGGTAAACAGCCCCGACTCCACCTCTGTGCGGGTATACGCATGTTGTCCGCAGTTCACACACACCACATAGACCGGCTGGTCCGTGAGGAAGTAGGCCTGGCCAAAGGGCGCGGCCTGAGGCAGTGAGCCCTGGGAAACAGTGGTGGAGTTCAGCGGAGTGCTGTCCGAGACTGCGGCATCCTGCTTAAAAGTCGGATAAAAAGGGGTGTCTTCTTCCATTATCCCTAAAACGACCATTAGGCGGAAGGCGGACTAGGCCTAGGAGAGACTTTCGACAGTTCGTGAGGACGCATATAGGTCCGCAACTCTTCGAAACTCTGTGGACGCACTGACTTCAGGTAGTCGAAGGCGGACTTGCCCAAAGTACTCATTTCTGCAGGGTTGTTGACCTGCATTCGGTGGATGTCTGCAAGGTTGGAGATTAACTTACGGCGGAATTCGGGAGTGCCGGCCCACTTGCTGACCTCTTTGACCATGTGGCGATAGGCCAGCAGCAGTGCTTCTTTCTCCATCGCTTATTATAGAACTGTGCTGGAGCAGGGAGTCATGCTTTTCCTAGGTGTTAGGGTGTTTTTGAGCAGGAAAACTTTGGCTTGCATGACAAGATTCGGGGTTATTGAAATGGACTTAGCCAAAATCTTCGAATATTGGACTACCGACTTTTCTTCCATTGCTTGTCTGTAGTACCCGGGTTCCGGCTCTGCTGAGTAGGAAAACTACTGTCACAGTCAATTTAACCAATTTCCCCAGTCAGTATGTAAGAACTTCCACTCAAACTAAAGCGATACCGACTTCTCTGCTAGGAGTCTCAGCACTCTATATGTCATTCCCAGACTGTATTGTTAGTATTGGTCCAGCGATTTCGACTAGTACCACATACACACTCCTTGCCCTGCCTATGTGTTCTGCCTATTCTAGAATGGCTAAGATCTCGGAGTCGCGGTACATGTAGAGCTTCTCAGTGCCGGCTTCCACGACAGTGCCGCTGTAGAGAGGCAGGAGTACCTTTTGGCCAGGCTTCACCAGGGTTTCCTGCAGGCGACCGTCTGGGCCGTGGGCGCCTGGGCCGATGGACACCACTTCCCCTGCGGAAGTGCCCTCATCCTTCTTCTCTGTGAGAATAATGCCTCCAGCGGACTTGGTGGGCAGCTCCACCTTCCGCACCAACACGCGGTTCAGCAGAGGAATCACTCGCTTCGCTGAAGCCATTATGACAGCTGCCTGCCAAGCATAATGGCGTCCACACCTACCTGCACCTCAGATTAGACAGGGGAATGGAGGGCAGAAACCACTGCTTTCCACCAAACTCTAGTCTGGGAAAGGGAAAGTTGTCCCTTTAGTCCTGATTATCTATCAAAGACTACGGCTGCTTCCCACAATAATCGCACTTCAGCCCGCTGTTGTAGTTCGATTGCCCACAGCGCCTGCACTGCCACTGATTTTTAGGCTTCGGAGCTGTTCTGTCATCATAAGGACTGAGAACAGGCTGGGGCAGAGAGACTGGTGGCAACACTGGTAAGGTCGAGGCTTCATTGGGGTGCTTGAACAGGCACAGAGTGGAGTTCGGACATTGGTAGCTGAGTGGACAGTCCAGTCCTTTCAAGACCTCTCGAGCAGTGTGGGAAAAGGCACAGTTGCGGCCTTGGCAGCCTGTCCGTCTACAGGGCAAAACAGTCTTGTTGTATTGGAAATTATGCGCCAAATACGCTTCCAAAGCCTGCGCGTCCCCCGCATTCTTACACTGCATCCAGTAATCCGCATTTCCCGCAAGTACAGGCTCTTCTGATAGAATTTGGTCAAACCAGCACCCGAACCCTCCATTCCACTTCATCTTACCCACACACAGCTGGCAAAACAAGTGTCCGCACTTCAGTCTGAGCGTCTGCACGCCCACACAGTAGAAATCCACTCCACAGACCGAACACTTGGGTAAGTAGTCTGCACTCTGACTGCCTGCGACATTGAGCTTGAAATTGCAACGCTCACACCTCAGTCCACTGTTAGTGTTCCAATGTCCACTCGGACACTGCCACTGCTTGATAGGCTTCGGAGCTGTTATTTCGCCATAACCACTGAGATCAGGCTGCTGTCGATGGATTCCGGGCTGGGGCAGACTGCTTTGCGACACTTGTGTGGTCGAGCCTACGCTGGGGTGCTTGAACAGGCACAGAGTGGAGTTCGGACATTGGTAGCTGAGTGGACAGTCCAGTCCTTTCAAGAACTCTCGAGCAGTGTGGGAAAAGGCACAGTTGTGGCCTTGGCAGCCTGTCCGTCTACAGGGCAAAACAGTCCTGTTGTATGGGAAACTCTGCGCCAAATACTCATCCAAAGCCTGCGGGTTCCCAAACGCATCCTTATACGGCATCCAGTAATCCGCATCTCCCCAATTTTCAGGCTCTCCGGAGGTAACTTGGTCAAACCAGCACATGAAGCCGCCATTCCACTTCATCTTACCCACACACTGCTGGCAAAACAAGTGTCCGCAATGCAGCTTGAGCGTGTGTATGCCCACACAGTAGAAACCCACTCCACAGACCGGACACTTTGGTAGAAAGTCTACATTTTGACTAAACATCTTTATAAGGGAAGGCTGGAGAGGCCTAATAGTGTCCAGGGGTGTGTTGGAAGTGGGAAAAACGGTGGAAACGAGGGAATTTCAGGCTTTAGTCAGGGCTAGGCTTTTGAGATAGAGTGGAGTGAGTTAAGTCTGTGAAATCCTTCGCAGAGGCTTATTATTGAGGGAGGGTTTTTACCCTGTGTACAGTGGAAGTAGGCATTGGGGCAAGGTTTCTTTACCCGGGTGAGTGGCTTATATTCGAGATATATATAAAATGACTTAGAAACCTAAGCCCCTGCTGGAGCCTTAAAAGCCGAACTGAGAGATACGATGAGACTTGGCGCGAAGCACAGCCCAGGCAGTCTTAGTCACTACCAATCAATCCACCGGCACCTAAAGAACCGAGCAGACCTGTACCACTACTTCAAGCAGGGACGTGGGGCGCTGATGCCCGGGCTGAAGGCCTGTGACCTGGACTTCTTGCTGCAGCTGTTGGCGGGAGACAAGTTGCTCCTTGTCAAGACTGAGACTCTGCCTTCGGATGAATCCCTGAGCAACTGCAGTCTGAGTCGCAAGAAACTGGCCAAACTGTGTTGTGTGCACCCGGTGGTCAGTAACTACCTGCCAAAGGACCCGAGTCGACTCCCTGCCGAGCACCTTTGTCGCCTGCTGTATGCCCTCGACCCAGACATGTACGCTAGAGAGGTCAAAGGCGTGCAGGCCTCGAACAAGCGGCCTGTATCCTATAGGAACAACAGACGCAGGTCTATACGAAGAGATTTGGCTGATATTCTCCTCAAGATGCAATCTACAGGAGATGGCCGGGATGAGGACTTCCTGGACCTCGGGAAGAGCAAGGTGCTGTGCCCCCGCGAAAGTGCCTAACAGAGTTAAGTCTAGAGTAAAGGCTCCGGGGGAAATGGAGTACTGCGGATTCGCGAGGACTTTGGAGTCTGCCAAGTGGCGCTGCCCTGAGGACTTCTCAGAGCTGCTGGCCAGTCCCAGCACTCCACTCACCCTTATCTTGAGGTCTGAAGAGCTGTTCCCAGCCCTCGATTCTCACTACTCTGGCTTGCTGGCTTAGTACCAATTAAGCAGCTTTTCTCGAGACAAACTCAGGGAGCTAATTGCTGTGCTCGGTAGACAGCCGGGTGCAGGGGTGTTGGAAGAGGAGGCATACACAGAACCCTTTGAGGCTTGCGAAGTGCTGAGTAATGCTGCAGTGCTGTCTGAACTGTGCAGGGACTCGGACTTGCTGGGGGAAATGTGTCTCCTGTGTCAGAATTGTGAGGGGGACCGAGTCACTTTGGGGTATGTAGCCAAGGTGCTTCGGACTGTTGCGATGTCTGAGCACCAGGCGCAGCTCTTACATGTCGTGTTTGGCCGGAATATGGAAATCCTGCTGTCCCAGACCCACTCCATGAGCATAACCGACCTTCTAGTGACTCTACTCAGCCTGTGCACAGGGTACAAACCGCAGAAACAGTCCGTTATTTTCCAACTCGCAGACCAAGCCTGCACCGGCCCAACTGCAGAAATCCGAGGACACTGCAGGCGAGCAGTGGAGGAAATACTGGGCAACCCTGAAAGTCAGCAACTGACTTTAGGGCTTTGCCGGAGTTCGATATTCGCTGTTATTCTGGCCTGCGCCAATAGCTGCAATGGTCAGAAGGCTATTGAAGGCACGAGAGTGCTGCATGCGATTGTAGGCAATCAAGCGATATTGGGACATGAGGAGAGCAGAGCTGCACTGGATTTCTGCCTTATGCAGACTTTATCGATTCTAGCGAGTCTTCTATCCAAAGCGCAGCAATTTGAACACAATTTCGAACTTTTGAGTGTGCAAATTGCACTTCTCACTTCTCTCTGCCGAATTCCCGCTCTACTGCTCGCCATCACTTCTGCAGACATACTGGCTACAGCCACTCACTTGTTTCGGAAGTACGACAGTAACTCCTTCCTCAGTGTTGCCTATGTGAAATTAGCCAGTGTGCTACTTAGTGACTCTCAACTGCGGCTTTGTTACCTTACAAAAGTGCATATACAGGAAATCATTCTCACTATGGTACTTGAGGAGAAGATATTTTCCACTCAAAGTCCTTTAAAAGGGTTTGTAACGCAGATATCGAATATGGTGGTAGCGAGTGACTGCAGTGAATACAGTAGTCCGAAGTGGAACAAATATGTGGAGGTTATCCTGAAAAGGAGAAATGCGGTGCAGCAAATTGCCTGTCCGGTGCTCAAACGACCGTTTCTGGCCTCAGGCCAGGATATGGAGGAGGACGCAATGCTGCAAATTAGCGGACTTCCGGGTGTGACGAAAGCGCCTGGTTTCCGCCAAGCCGAGGCCTCCACCACTCCCTCCCTGCGCACGAAGTGTCTCAAACTCCTGCGCAAACTGCAGAGCATGGACGAGGAAGTGAACCGACCTCTATCAGTGACTCCGCATGCCCCAGTCTGCCTAGCCTATATGAACCCTGTGTACTCAGACGCAATTCGCTCCTACGAAGCCCAGCGTAGACTCCAAATCTGCACTGAAGCCTTCGACCGCAGTCGCGAACTAGCCTAGTACCCCCACCATTAGCCCAATATAACATGTTCCCGAGGTATAATGGACTTCACAGTCTGAGGAGCAGACTACAGCGAGACTACCAGCGCTATACTGGGAGGCGGGGCAGCCGTTTGCCTGGCTCCGACCTAGATGAACAGGAAGCCGCCTTGTTGGACTCCTATGAATACTCACTGAGACGGGTGGACAAACAGGGGAATATAGGGGATGTGTATCAGGATTTAGCGGAAGTAATAGGGGCGGAAATGGGGCTGATTGAGCGGTATTTCGGGTATATGCAGACTGGGGAGGACGGGCAAAAGAGGGAAAGAGCCTGGGAAACTGCTCAGCCAGTGGTCAAAAGGAGGGAAGGAGGCCTAACTGTGTGCTTCGATATGGGCAAATTGATCAGAAACGAGGTCGAAAGGAGACTTTCCACAATAGAGGAAATTGCAAAGTCGCCAGAAGGCAACGACACTGCCGATAACAGCCTGCAAAAAGCCCAATTAGTCCCTCAAAAGTCTATTGAGACGGATAAAACAGGGCCGATTTGTGAGCAATTGGAGGCAAATTGTGCTGAGTTGGGGAAATTTATGGTAGTGCAAGTGACTGATTGGCAGGGAAAAGCCTATGCTGTTCAGGTGGAGAACAACATTGATTGGGTCACTTTACCCACAGATTGGACTTTTATCCCTACAAATGAACTGAAAGCCCCGGCTTTAGAGCCTCTTCCCCCTATACAGTGCACCTGTAGTTCTGCCTGTACTCAGTCCTGTCCCTGCTCAGCTTCCAGCTCCCCACTCTTCCTACCCAATTCCCCCAACAAAGTCCTCTCTAAAGCGCCTGCTGTACTGGTGAAAGGCTGCAAAGACTGCTGTTCCTGCAGCAAAGACATATGTGCCTATTCCTTTATTGAGAATTCCTCTCCTCAACTCGCAGTGATTCGCAGGGCAGCAGGGTCCTCACCACCGTTCTGGTCCCTAGCAAGTCTTCAAGACATACACCAAGGGGAGTTCGTGCTGGAAGTGACAGGGGAAGTGATAGACCCTAAGGATAGGCGAAACGCGCTGCTGACTGTGCCTATATGTCCGGAACTGTGTCTAAGTATGATTTCTCGTGGAGGTTTGGGACGGTTCCTGCAGCATAGCTGTGACCCTAGTCTGACGATTGTCCGTTTTTGCCCTTCGGCAGACCTGCGGAGAACTCAGGTTTTGCTATTCGCTCGGAAGTCGATTTCGAAGGCGCAAGACCTTTCAGTGGACTTCGACTCGTTCCTGTGCATTCGTGGGCGGATTCCCTGCCTGTGTGGGAGTGCGGTCTGCAGAGGCCATATAGGCGTAGAATAATGAAAGCAGTGGAAGTGAGTCGACTGGGAGCGCAGGCCTGGTCCAAGTACCGGACTGAGACTTCGCCTCGCATCCAGCTGCTGGACCTTTACATCGCCTTCAACTTGCTGCTCGCTGCACTGCAGTTCGCCTACGAGAAGCTATCAGGAAGTTTCCCCTTCAATGCCTTCCTCGCAGGGTTTTACTGCTGTGTGGGTGCAGCTGCGCTAGCAGTGGCTTTGCGCGTGCACATTACAGACAAGGACGAGCGCAAGAGTGAGGAAAGAGTCATCGGGGAGTGGGTGATTTGCAACCTTCTCCTCTTCCTTACGGTCTTCAACTACCTAGGCTAAGGCTCTCCTAGCACTATGGAGTCTGGCAGTGAGGAGTGGGAGGAAGAGGAGCAGTCGGATGAAGAACCGCACCTGGTACGGCAGCACTCCTATGCTATCATCACAGCGGCAGAGGTCGAGGGCAAGCTCACCAAGGAACTTTCCGACTTCAGCGAACTATTCGGGGTTTCTATGGATGAAGGACTGATTTTGCTGGTTTCCTATCAGTGGAACAGACACCGTCTGCAAGACGAATGGCTCACCAACGAGTTAAATGTAAGAGTCAAGTCCGGCCTTTCTCTACCCCAAAGCGATCAAACCATTGCTTCAAGTCGTGGAGTGAAGTTGGGCTCCATTCGATTGGTCTTCTGTGCACAAGGCGACTGCGAGATCTGCTACAAGCGATTAGTGGAGAAGGACGCACTGCAGTGTCAACACAGCTTCTGCGGAGGGTGCTGGAAGGAGTACTTCGAGTACAGTGTGGGCGAAGGACCGCAGTGCATTAGTCTGCAGTGTCCGAGGTTTGACTGTCCGCTGGCAGTTCCGGAGTCGATGGTGAGGAAGTACCTGTCCCCTGCCGCTCTGAACCAGTACATTCGGTACAAATGCGAAAACTTCGTCTTCTTCGAAAAGAGCTACCGCTGGTGTCCGTACCCCGGCTGCACCTTTATTTCCGAGTTCCCCAACCTAGGTTCCCACGAAATCAAGTGTCTGTGCGCCTACACTTACTGCTTTTCCTGCGGAGAAGAAGCCCATCGGCCCGCTCTCTGCCGCACTCTGCGCGAGTGGCAGAACAAAAACTCCGCCGAGAGCGAAAACGTGACTTGGATTTTAGCGAACACCAAGCAATGTCCCCACTGCAGAAAGCCGATAGAGAAGAACCAAGGCTGCAACCATATGACTTGCAACAAAATCGTCGGCGGCTGCGGACACGAATTCTGCTGGCTCTGTTTAGGCCCTTGGACTGACCACAACAGCTCTACCGGCGGGTACTACAAATGCAACAAGTATGAAAGTGAAATGCAGAAGGAAAGCAGTAGTGTGAAGAAGGAGGAAAGCCAGCGAACTCTGGCCAAGACGGAACTGGACAAGTACATGTTTTACTTCGAAAGGTACAACAACCACCTCAAGGCGCAGAAACTGGCGAAGCAGCAACTGCCGGAGGCGGAGCACAAAATGCAACTGCTGCATGACGTCAAGCACTACCCTATCGGCGAGTTGGAGTTTCTCAGGGAAGGAGCGGAGCAGGTCATAGAGTGCCGCAGAGTACTGAAGTGCACCTATGTGTTTGGGTACTACCTGGAGGCGGGCAGTGAGAAGAACTTGTTCGAGCACTTGCAGCAGCAGCTGGAGGAGAACACGGAGCATTTGCACGAACTCGCGGAAAAGAAGCTGGACGAGTTCCTCAGTCAGGAGGCGCTAGACCGCAGTCCATTCTATCACTACAAGAGCAACCTGACCAACTACAGCCAAGTCACGAAGCGCTTCCTAGCCAACCTGCTGGACGGCATCGATAACGGACTTACCGACTTCGTTTAGTCCAATTTGACTATGAGGCTGCAGTGTCATCACTTAGGTACGGCGGCGAGCTTGCTTGCGTTCCTTGTCTTTGTCTCAGCACTAGTGGACCCGCTTCCTCGGAATCAGACGTTTCTTCCTTTCTGCCCGAGTCCTCCAAGTCTATCGACGGAAGTCTGCGAATGACATCGAGCAATGACATTTGCGACTGGGCACCGCTGGGCAGGATCTCACTGCTGCAACTGCTGCCAGGAGTGCCACATAGGAGTTTTAGCTCTTCCTCGGTGCAGTGCTGCAGCGCTTCCCGTCGTATCATCTTTAACGCTTTCTGCTCTACCCGCAGCTGTCTTTGCCTCACCTCCAACATCCCACTTTCCCCCTTTTCCTCAAACTCACACACCAATTTGGTCAGATGGTCGCCGCACAGTCCCTTCATCGGACCCACCGCCCTGTCCTCATAGCTCGACAGGATCTTGTCTTTCAGGCGTGGGTTGGACTTGTAGTGGTTCATCAGTCCTTCGGCGATTGATGTGCAGAGATTGTATGATTTCCGCTTATTTGCGAAAAGGATCACTAGGGTGTAACTGCTAAACCGCTCGTTTAGCCTGGTTTCTGCATCTTTGATGTCGGGCAAAGGCACAATTTCCCCTGGACTTCCCTGTAGAAACCCAGTTTTGAACTCATGTATTGCCTTTTGTGTCAGTTTCTGCGCCTTTTCTCTCACTTCCCCGTCCTCCCTCGGCCCAGTGGCTATCAGTTTCCTCAGTTCCAAGCGGTACAGCTGCCTTATAGCCTCCATTTGCTCCTCCACAATGTCCTGGACGGGGACTTTGCCTGGGTGTTTGGAGTGTCTGCGGGCTAGCAGCCGTGCATCAAGCAGATCTGGGCTTATTGGGTCGTCTGGAGCTGACGGGAAGCAGCAAATCCCCATTTTTTAGCCTTTTTGGTCTTTTTAGTCTGAATTGTTGCTGGAATTGCTGGAAAGAAGGGGATTTTGCATGGAAAGATGAACAAAATGGAGTAGTAGGAAGGATTTTGTAGGAATTATAAGCATGTTTCCCTGAAATTAGCATTTAAACTCGAAAATTGATCATTTTCTGGCAATTTAGACTGTAATTGCAGATTTATCTATGATTCTGGCGCAAGGACAGAGAGAGGCAGGGCGAACTGTTCTTTCTGGAAAGAAATAGGGCTAATTTCGTTGAAAACAGTACTCGGTATGGTCTTTAGAGAGATAATTAGGCTGGAAATGAACAATTTCAGCTGAATTCCTGCACAAATCCGGCTTTCGGGTAGTTAATCGCAAATAATACACCAAAAGTATCAATATAATGGGGAAATGACAGTTCTTTTTCCTTCTATCGACCCTGGTTAGAAGAAACTAAGGAACTCCTCTGACTCCCTGCCCTGCTTTTCCTCAATCGTCCTGGAGCACTGTTCCGTCCTGCCAGCCCAGTGCTTCTCCCTCACAGTACTCATGTACTGGTCCGCCTCACTCGCTTCAAACCGCGCACCTCGCCATACATACTGCAGCGAGCCTCTGCACACACTCACCAGTGCGTCTTCCTGCAGCTCATCATCGTCAAAGACAGTCAACCCCACAGTTTCAGGGTAGACGTAGAGAGTGGGACGTTCGTCATGTATGGGCTCGGATAGGTCGCCGGCCAGGGCGTGGGGCTCTTGGTCCTGGGCGACGTCTAGGGACACGTACCAACTGTTCCAAGCGCTTTCTTCCCTATAGGCTTCTGCAGGGGCGCAAGGCTGCTTCAGACTTTCCCAGAAAGACGAGTCTTCTGCGCCTTGCTGGTAGTGCGCCACTGAGTCGGGAGCTCTTTCGTACAACTGCAGCATTCGGATTTCCTCGTCTATTGCAGCTCGGTAGGCTGTCACGTTGGCAGCGGGGACACTGCTGCCTTCCCACACATACAGCTTTTCAGGAGTATGCACCAGGAACAGTCCTCTTGGGTCCAGACGACACGCCTCCGGCCCCTGCGAAAAGGGCAAAGTCCGCAGCATCCTCACTACCAACTTGCACGGAGTTTCAGGCTCATGCGACCCCACAGCGAACACTCTCGGAAAAGGCAAAGACTCACTATCTCCTTCCAGCCTTTTCTGCCACCACATCAGTTGCACCTGAAAGCCAAAGTTAGGTGAGCTGATTCCCCGCTTTTCCCGTGCTTCTTTGAAGACTGTATCGAAGCCTTTGCGCTCTTTGAAGATGATGTAGGCGAGGCAGACCGTCACGCTGCGGGATACGCCTTGGTGGCAGTGGACTAGCACCTTGCCGCCTGCACAGAGGGCGGCTTCGATGAATTGGGTCGTTTCGTAGAAGACGCATTCGATGCTTTCTGTGTTGGAATCCTTGAGGAAGTAACTGAGGTAGCGAAAGTCCTCAGCATGGTAATTCCCACACACATTCCCTGCACAATTCACTATATGAGTCACTCCCTTCGCCTTGAGCTGCGCCTTGTCCCTAGCCACAATATCCCCCGCTACGAATAGCCCGGGGTACAGCTCACTCATTGCCGTTGCGAACATTTCCATTTTCATCTGGGCTCGGTTGGTGTAGCGAATATCGTCGTCTTCCTCGATGTCTGCGAGGGACAAGTTCGGCTTGGCGGAAATATGCTTCCGCTCCTCTTCTCTACTCACAGTTGAACTCAGATTTAGGGAAAAGCCGGGCTTGGACAGCTTGGGAATAGACTTGGACAGAGGCTCGAGACGGAGGTAGTCCGCACTCGCGTGGGTCAGCAGGTAGTGGGAGTACTTGGGGAAACGGGGGGATTTGGGCTTGGAGTCGCATAGCCACTTCAGTAGTTCCCTTGCAGGGGAGGAATTAGGGTCACTTCCCTCTTCACCAGACTTTACAATTCGCTCTAAAGCCACTATTTCCCCCTTTTTCACCTTCGCTCCCACTACCCTCCCTCCCCCCAGCATCACCTTCACAGCGTCTCCACAGTCCCGCTTCAGCCAGTCCTCCAACTCAAAAGCCCTCACCAAAGCATCTGCCTTGACTGCTGGACTTGCAGCTTTCCCGTGCCACAGGAACAGAATAGTGTTGTGGCTGCCTTGGCTCTGGATTCGGGTGAGGTCGTTTAGGCTGTCGAGGGAGGCAATTGCGGCTTGGAGTTCTGAGGGGATGGTGAGTTGGGTGGGGTGGACGGGGGTGGAGCGAATGAGGAGGGCGAGGTAGCTGTCGGAGCGGTTGAAGTGGATGTCTGGGGAGAGGAAGTCGAGTTCCTCAGTTAGCGCGGCGTCCTGGGAAATGCGCCACACTCTCAAAAGGTGCTGCAGGCCCTGGCTTTGGTACTGCCTGGCGACCTTGGAGAAGGCAGCAGGCGCAGTGTTGAGCAGTGCTTCCAGCGGAGTCGGGTACTTATCGAAGCTGAGCAAACTCCCCATAGCTGTATATTTACTTCAATACATTTGAGTGAAAGGCGGAGAGATGGGCGAAATTGTAGCGGGAAACAGCAATTTCAGGAGGGAGAAGATATGTATAAGAAGCAAATTTGGAACGCAGTAGTAACAGACTGGTAGTTGGCCCTTCCTTAGTGTCTGTACACAGAGAATTAGCTAGGACTACAGCAACTCACAGCAGCCTTTAGACTTGGGAGGGGCCTGCGGCTGTACCTCTTCCGAATCACTCACCTCAATTGGTCCTTCAGTGGATATCACAGCAGCGTCTGCATGGGACTTACAGTCAGGAGCGATGTGTGCGTCCTTGTGGCTGTGGTCAGTTTGAGAGCGAGGGTTGGTGTTGGCTTCGTGCCTGCTGCCGAGGACTTGGTAGACTTTGGCTCCACTCATTTTCCGGCTTATTTTTACCTTCTAACGCCGAAATCTTGTCTATTTTCAGCTTTTTAGAGGGTCTTTTAGGGTCGAAAGTGGGCATTTCAGGCGGTTTGCGAAGGTGGTTTTCTGACTTTTCATACATTAGATAGCCTAAAAGGGATAATTTGCGTCCTTACTCTGCTTACTAGCTGTATCATGGCTCACATTTGCTCCAACTGAGCCGGCCCTGTGCCTTGGTTTTCCCCGCCACTTCTCCCCCCTTCCACCACTGACTCCGCTCTATCCTCCTCCCCCTGGTCTCTTTCATTCTCATTCAGCGTATCCGCAGCCCCGCGCTCCGGCTCCACCGTCGCAGCTCGTCTGGGAAAGCAGCAAAAACAGCAGCTGAGCAAGGAGCCAGCGTCTCTCTGAACTGAGAAATCCACCACTGTGCGGCCTATTTGAATAGCCCCCGGCGTAGCGCGAGTCACAGTGACTCCACTCTGCACCTGCACCAAAGTCCCGAACTTCGACCCTCTGTCTTCTATATAAAACCCCCCGTCTCGCAGCTTTAAACTCGCATGGAATCGGCTGACTGATATGTCGGCTATGCGGATTTCGCTGTCGTGGCCTCGGCCCTGGGTGGGAAGTACGATGCGGATGCTGTCGCCTTCGTAGAGACTGATAACGTAGAAGAGCTGGGCGTCGGGACTGCTTTGGAGGTCTTGCAGGACGATGTAGGCGAGGTCTGCGAGGTGGAAATCGAATAAAGCGAGGGTTGTGTTGGCGAATTTCACAGTTTCAGGGAACTGCTCTCTGCACAACTCGCAATCCACCACATGCCACGCATACATCACCACAGACCCACTCTCCCTCACACTCATCTTACTCTTCAGCCACTCTCTCAGACACATCAAGTGCACATACTTCAAACTGCCATCACAAGCACAAGGCGATATCAGCGGATTGTCAATAAAGGAAGCTTCTCCGAGGCAGATTCGGCACTGGCCTGGGTCTTGGAGGAGGTGAGTTTCCGCACATTCGCTGGTTTCTTGTTTCCCGATGCTTCGCTTTTCGCCTATGCGAGTGGCGGAACGCTCTCCACTGCCTAGGATTTTCTTGACTGTCATAGGGACTTTCCCGAAGCGGAGCACATCTCCTTCATTTAGTTGATAGCCAGGAATACGGCCTCTAAGCGACTTGACCACTATCCAAAGTCTCTGTCCACTCTTATCCTCCTGCACCTGGTAGTGGTCTCCTGCCTATCTCTCACCTCCCAAGTGCGTAACTGTCAGCAGTGCTTCCCCTGTGCTTTCCGCCGCCTCCAATCGATTGGTTAAACAGTGGTTTCCCGTTCTCAATATCTGCACGCTGGAGTTGGTCCTAAACGTCTGCTGCACAGAGTTGCGACTGTCGTAGTCAAATAAGCCGTTGGACTCCCTCGCCCAGGTGCTCGTCACTATGTGAAGTCTGCTTAGTGCCAACCTTGATCGGCTCATATATGTAAGCTAGGCTTTTACACTACAATCAGAACTCAAGATCCCACCCTGCAGGCTCCGGGTGCAGTTCCTGGCCTGTGGAATTGTCGTCCAGTTCTTCTTCCTGCTATAGGACTTACGCCAAGCATCGAACTTAAAGTACCGCGGCGGACTGCTCCATGTGCTACTTCCTCACTTAAGTCCTTGGTCTGGGGCACTAAGGGGGCTGACAGTTGCTTCAGATTCAGCTTTTCCTGTATGTGAAGTACCCAGTCAAATTGGAAAAAGTACTTCTGCTCCTTTAATTTGGAGATGCCGCCAACACAGCGGAGGGCGGGGTTCTTGTTCAGCAGCGTGTCAATCAACTGCCTCGTCAAATTCCCCTTCGGCAGCGAAGCCGGGTACCGTATCGACTCATGCAGAATCTTCTCATACACCACAAACGGGTCCTCGTCCTCCTCCCCAAACGGCACTCCCCCACATACAAACTCATACAGGATAATCCCCATACTCCATATGTCCGCCGGCAGACCATATCCCTTGCCCAGAACTACCTCTGGTGCCATATAATGCGGAGTACCCACGATAGTGAAAGTCCGGCCTGAGATCATTTTGGCTGTACCGAAGTCGATAAGCTTGGGGTAGCCCTAATGTGGGAAGTACCATTTCGTCCACCATTACATTTTCCGGCTTTAAGTCCCTGTAAATTATCCCTCTATCGTGCAAATGCTCCAAAATCACCATCAAACAGGCAGCGTAGAACTTGCATTCATTCTCTTTGAGCAGTCCTAGGACTCTTATGACGTCGAACAGGTCTTGTCCGTTGACGAACTCTGTGAGGAAGTAAACGCGCTGGTCGTCTTTGAACGTTTTCACGAGCTTCATTATGAAGATGTGGTCTATTTGCAGTAACAAGCGACGCTCGAGTTGCAAGTTTTCGACGATATCGAACATCCGGATTTTCGTCCTTCGTACGGTTTTAAGTGCGTAAAGCGTCTTTTTGACTCTGTGGACTACTAGGAAGACACAGCCAAACATGCCCTTGCCCAGTACTTTGACCACTGCCAAGTCTTCCAGGGTTATAGTGTCGTCCTGCAGTTCGATGCGCTTCGCTAGTAAGCGCCGGATGCTCTCGTCTACGATGCCTAGGAAGTCGGCTCGGTGGAGTACCCAGCACTCGGCAGGGCCTTTGGACACCACACTTGCTGTTCTTACCTCATTGAAAAGCACCGAGCGCTCCCCAAAGAAGTCATGCTTCGTGATAGTCCGTAGCACCACTCCATCCTTCACTACCTGCACTTCCCCTAACTTCACTATAAAAAAAGCGTCTCCCAGGTCGTTCTGCCTCACGATTTCCTGCTTATCATCAAAGGTTTCAATTCGAAGCGCCTACATAAGTCCTACCGACAGCAACTGATACAGCCGATCCGTGGAGAACCCGCGGAAAATGGATGCCTTTTTAAGCACTGCCAAAGCTTCGTTTTTGATAGAGACATTCGCAATGTCGCCTCCAAGCGTTTCTTCGAATTCCAGTTTAGAGATGTAGGCGACGTCTGTTTCCCCACTCGCCACAATTTCCTCATTCGTAGTCTCTGTATTGCCTACTTGCAGGATTTCCTTCTCTCCGACTACGGAAAACATATCTGCATATGAGCCGTTTGTAGTCTTGAGTGCGCCTTTAAGCACGATAAATAGGCCTGTGCTGAGGACTGTCCCAGTAGGAATGACAATCTCGCAGTCTTGGTAACTCGAAATATTGATCCTGTCTATCATCTTTTCCTTCTGCTCCAGCGTCAACTTACTCAGCACGTCGCTTTTATCCAGCGCAATTCGCTGCGTGTTCCTGTATATGATCCGCTGCAAGGAGGTGCCCAGGACCTCCCGCAGCTGCTCCCGGCCCACACTCAGCACGCGGACATTGTCAAAGGCTGTGACAGTGGCTGTGCGGGTTGTGTTGTACAGTAAAGCCTGTTCCCCGAAGTAGTCGCCTTTTTCCATTTTGCGGATTTCGAGTCCGTTGACTGAGCAGCTGACAGTGCCTTCCTTGATTAGGTAGAACAGGTCGCCGGCCTCGCCTTCGATTACGATCTTTTTGCTGCTCAGGAAGCGCTGGGTGGACACCACTGCGAGCAGGTTTTCCTTCTCTGCGAGGGTCATTGAGTCGAAAATCGGCACCGAGTTGAGAAATTCCCTATTTTCCTGATAATTTTTCCCGTTCACCAACTCCACCGCTTCCCGGAACGCCTTCCGGTCCACACCCCACAGTGTACTCCTTTCCAGTGTCCTCACCGTAGCAGACCTAGGCGTATTGTGCAGCAAAGCCAGCTCTCCGAAGCTGTCTCCAGTCTTCATCACGTTCACACGCACATTGTTGACCAGCACTTCGTAGCTGCCGGAGCCCACTACGAAGAAGTGGATGGCTTGGCCGCCTTGCTCGAATACCACTTCGTTGGGGTTCAGTAGGAAGAACTTCATACTGTTTATCACTTCTTCGCGTGCGTCTTCTGTGAGGTCAGTCAATACTGAATGTCTGTGAACTGCCATTGAAATCATTTGCACTTCCCAGTGAGTTTTGGGCTTTTCAGTGATTTGCGCGTTGCGGCACTCCACGCCGCTGGGTACTTCCGCTCGAGAGTCGATCACTGCGCCTTTTTTCTTGATGTTTTTGCGATTGATGTCGAGATGAGGAGAGTGCTCAGCTACGTCATCAGTGCGAGCAGTAGGCTTCGTAGAAACCGCAGGCTTGGACTCACCCCTCACAGAGCCCCTCGGTACTTGGCTATCAACCACCAGCGCTCGTCTATCCTTCCCACAAACTGCCCCCATTATCTAGAAATCCACTTCCTTCCTATCTCCCCGCCTGCCCACTTCACCGTATCCCGCTATTCTTCAAACTGTCGAGGCCAATAGAACGATGGCCTTTCATACTCAATTATCTAGGCTCTGGAGCAAAAGAGCGGATTCCGATAGTGATCAATATGAGCAATAGTGGGCTGTCGCTGCAGCTCTCTACTCGACGACTCGCCCCGAAACGGCAGAATCTGAAGGGGACTTTAGTGGTGCTTTCGCCTGAATCCAGGGAAAGAATAAACAACGAAGTGAGAGGCAGAGTGTCCGAACACGGTCTCCACCTCCCTGCTATTAGTCCTGCGCACTACTACTCACCCAGCACTACCAGAGCCAATGTAAGGCGCTATCAGTTCTCCCACCCGCCCCAAATCCCCCTCAGTCCCAGGTTCAACGAGCCCTTACTCAGTCCCAGACCCAAAAAAGCACCAAGCAAGACAGGGGCCAGCGAGCCACTGCCGCAGCGGGCGATAAAGAAGCTGGTTTGCAGCAAAGTGTGTCAAACTGACTTTCCATTGGAGGGCTGTGAGCCGTGGACTGTGACAGAGCTGGATGAAGCGGTGCTCTATGCGTGGAGAGCGGACTGAGGCAATTAGGGGAAATGTGTAAATATGTAGGAACTGGGGTTAGGGTAGGCCGGGGTTTTCGATGTTTTGGGGGTAGTGGGCAGGGAAGAGGGTTTGGAGAGAGAATGTGGGGACTGTTTGGGTCGTTTACAGCTGGAGAGCGATTTTTAGTCAAATTGCAGAGATTCGCTGAAATAGTGACCTTGTGACGGACTACTGTATATGCAGCACTAGTAAATTCCGCTATTGATACGTCTCTCCCTTCCCAGCCAATATCCGCCCATACAAAATGCTGCGCAGGGCTTCCAGAGCCATCCACAGCGTCTTCGAACTCGAAGACTTCGCCAAAGTCCGCACCAGAGCCGAGACCCAAAACGCCTCCCTCGTCACCCGCAGTCCCGTGTACTCCAAGCCACTACCGCAGGACTTCGACCTGACTGCAATTCCGCATGAGTTCAGTCCTCCGCCCACACTCAAACATGGACTGGACCGACTGGTCAGGACGGATGGGATTTACACGATTGACGCTGTTTCGAAGGCGATTGGAAGCGACTTTTTGAGGAATATCACTGCTCCTTCGGCGGAGATACTAGCCAGGTTTCCGGAATATACGCCTCCTTCGAGGGATAAAAACCTGCTGGCTGCGGCGAAGACTAACGGGGTGCGCTATGTAACGGGGTCTTCGAGCATTACGGAGGAACTCATGCACATCTACTTCCTGCTTTCCAACTTCAAGACGCCGGATTTGACGGGATTGGGGAGGAATTACGACTCTCGCTGGATGATGTATATGAGTGCGTATAGGAAGCCCACTACGTTTATGCTGCGGAAGCTCGCACCAGGGCTCTACGCCGTGGACGGCGACAGCGGCCTCGTGCCCGCCATGAACCAAGACCTCTCCGAAATGGGAGTAGTGCTGGAAGCCCTCCTCACCACCGACGAATCCACCTACCGCCGCATTCTCGACCCCAAGACCACAATGCCCAAAGAAGAAATGGAAGCCATCCTGTCCGGCGGCCACTCCCACAAGATGCGCAAAGTGGGCAACATGGTCGTCCGCTCCCAAATCGACTGCGAGTCTGCGAGTCCGGAAGGCGAGAAGTTCGTGTTTGAGATAAAAACCAGGGCCACGGCCCCCATCCGCTACGATGTGAAGAACTTAAAACTCTACTTGGACTACCAGATCAAGCACAGGTCGGGAGTAGCGGAGTCCTTTGAAAGGGAGTATTTCGACTTGATTCGGTCGATTTTGATTAAGTACTACTTTCAGGTGAAAATGGGGAATATGGACGGAGCCTTTCTGTGCTATCATAACACTAAGGAGATTTTCGGGTTTCAGTACGTGGCTTTGGAGGAAATTGAAAAAAGGGTGTTTGGATGTAGGGAGTTCGCGGAAACTGTCTTCAGGACGACTCTGCAAATCCATCAAATGATAATGGACGAAGCATTAAAGCTGTTCCCGGACCCGGAAATGCTGCGAATTGGGCTTTTTAGCGACTTTCGCAAGGAAGAACTCATTATCACTATTGAAGAATTCGATGAAAAGTTCGATTGGGGTGAGCCGAAGACTGCTATCGAGGGGATAGAGGATGAACATGACTATTATATGATTCATCATCCGGGGAAAAGGGTGTTTTCGCTCAGAATGCACCTTTTTCCCTTCCTAAATGGCATATATCAGAGAGAACCGCTGTTTTTCGAGCCCGGTGATAGACTGGAAGTGCGGTACGACCTGGCAATGCGCGGAGTGATGAGTTTCGAGGAGTACATGTACTTCCTGCACGCAGCTTACAAGTTCGACACAGCGACGTTTAACAAGGACTTCACCGGAGTGTGGAAGCGGCTGAATGACTTTCATGTGTATAGGAGGCCGCTGCACTTGCCTCGGTCCGGACTCTAGTAGGTAGGAAGTAATGGCGGAAAGCAGCTGCGGACTCTGCAAAGTCGTAAGGGCGCTTTGCGAGTGTGAGTGCACTGGCCTGCAGTTATGTATCTCCTGCATCCTCCCTCATATCTCCACTCCAGGAAACCACACGATGAAGCCCATTTCTCCAACTCCTTCCTCCATCCCAGCCTCACAGACCGTCCCCGAGACCTGTTCTCTCTGTTTGAGTGCTCCTCCAGGGCTAGTATGTGCCTGTGAAAGCCCTGGAGTAGTGCTCTGCACCAAGTGCATCTCTCTGCATATGAGCAAAACGCTGGAAAAGGAACATATGATGATGCCGTTGAAGGCTTGGCCCTTCGTAGGCAGACCCGGGTATGTGGACAGACTGAAACTACGACAGAATTCACTGAAGGTGTCAATCAGTAACGTGATAAAAGCCATTTCCCTGATTGAATCCTGCAAATCGGATTTAAACAGCCGAGTTGAGGACTTTATCCGATTAGCCACTGATTACCGCAATGCCAAAACAGAAAAATTGACTTGCTACGCGAATTTTCTGCAATCCCACTTGGAGCGGGTCAATAGAGAAATAGCAGAAAACATCTATGATGAGGACTATATGCCTTCAAGTACCTATGCGACAGCCGTGTGGACTTCTAATAGAAACCAAGAAGACCTTTTCTGGTATAAGAAGAAGGGCCAATTCAAGGTGAAAATCGCCAAGAGACTCAACCCAGACTTGACTTTCCTTATACCCAGTCCTGATAAAAAGCCCAATAAACGGAGAAATCTGGCTTCCAGCGTCTCTATTCCCTCAACTCCCGCCGAATTAGCCAATTTCAGCCCTACCGCCTTTCTCGTCCATGTGATTGACGATCATCTTTCGCTGTATGATTGCTCGACTGGCGGATATGTGACTAAGTTCGCGGTACCCCCTGAAATCACATGCATGTCTTCAGTACTGATGCTGCCTTCTGGAAGTGCTTTTATCTCAGGAGGGGCTGCCCCGGTTTCACCTTTTGCGTGTGAAATATGTCCAAAAACAGGCTTAGTTTCGCAGCTGCAGGATATGTTGGTGCCTCGCTATGGTCACGGCACTATATATAACTGTGGGTGTGTTTATGTCTTCGGCGGTACGAGTCTGCAAGGGAAAATAGACAACTGTGAAGCTTTGGAGATGGAAAATAAGCAATGGCAGCCATTAGCGAGTCTCCAGCAAGCCAGGGATTTCTTCAACCCCTGCCTATATGAAAGTTCCGTCTTCATTATTGGAGGAAGGAACACCACTGTCTGTGAGCAGTACTCTATTCCCGAAAACACCTTCACTCTGCTTCCCTTTCAAGTGCCTGAAGGAGGCGAATGCACTTCCTTACTCATTTCCAAGTCCATCCTCTACCTCCACAAAAAGCAAATCATCAAAATTTCCCTGGAGTCTATGAGACTGGAGTGGGAAACGGCTAGGGTAGAGCCACCATCCGTAATCTGGAGCGTGTTAAATCCGGTGCTAGTGGGCACTACTCTGTATTTCGTCAAGTCGCATGGACATGGACTGATGAAAATTGAACTGCCAGCAGAGGCACTACAGTAGTGGCATTAAATGCTTTAGATTACTGTTACTAGGACATTTAGCGCCGAGAGTTAGTGAGAAATCTACGACTCAGCTTGGGCGATATTCTCTTCACCAGGGCAATAGGCGAATATACTAGAAATGCAGCCCTACTCGTAGGTCTCCCAAACACCCTTCCCGACCCCAACGGCCTCCGTCCCAGTCCTAGCAGAGGCCTGTCCTGCTGTTTTTCGAGCCCGGAGACAGACTGGAAGTGCGGTACGACCTGGCTATGCGCGGAGTGATAAGTTTCGATGAGTGCATGTACTTCCTGCACGAAGCTTACAAGTTCGACACAGCGACGTTTAGCACGGACTTCACAGGAGTGGGGAAGCGGCGAAAGTACTTCTTGTGTATAGGAGGCCGCTGCACTTGCCTAGGTCCGGACTCTAGTAGGTAGGAAGTAATGGCGGAAAGCAGCTGTGGACTCTGCAGAGTCGAAAAGGCGATTTGTGAATGCGAGTGTTCTAGCCTGCAGTTATGCTCTACCTGCATCCTCCCTCATCTCTGCATTCCAGAAAGCCACATGATGAAGCCCATTCTTCCAATTCCTCAGTCTCTAACTTTGCAGGCAGCTACTCCTTCCATACCAGTCCCACAAACTGCATCTGAAACCTGTTTTTTCTGTCTGAGCGCTCATGCAGCACATGTCTGTACATGTGAGAACACTGGAGTAGTGCTCTGCACCAAGTGCATCTCTCTGCATACGAGTAAAGTTCCGAAAAATGAACATATGACGCTGTCGTTGAAGGCTTGGCCTTTCGTAGGCAGACCCGGATATGTGGACAGGCTGCAATTGCGGCAGAATTCACTGAAGGTGTCAATCGCTAACATGGAAAAACACATTTCCCTGATTGAATCCTGCAAATTGGATTTACAAAGCCGTGTTGAGGATTTTATCCAATTTATCACTAATTATCGCAATACCAAAACAGAAGAATTGACTCAGTACGCGAACTTTTTGCATCAAAACTTGGAGTTGGTCAATACAGAAATAGCAGACAACATCTACGACGAGGATTATATGCCTTTAAGTGACTATGCGACAGCCGTGTGGACCTCTAAACAAAACCAAGAAGACCTTTTTGGGTATACAAAAAGTGGAAAATATGAAGTGAAAATGTGCATGAGACTCAAGCCAGATCTGAGTTTTACCCCTATCACTCTTGGTAAAAAGTCCAAAGTTCGTAAGCAAAAGGTATCGACTACTACTGTTTCTTTTCCAGCACCTGCAGTCGATTCAGTTAACTCCAGTGGCTCCCTCGACCCTGCCAGAACTCTCGTCCGTGTGCTTGATATGCATCTTTGCATTAATGATTGTTTAACCGGCTTGCAAACGGCTAATCTGGCAGTTCCATCCAAAATCTCAAGCATGTCTTCAGTGCTTGTGCTGCCTGATGGGAATATTTTCATTTCCGGACGATCAGCCCCAATATCAGCTTTCGCGTTTGAAATATGTCCAAAAACAGGCTTAATTACGCAGCGGAAAAACATGCTGGTGCCTCGCTTTGGTCACGGTACTCTATACAGCAATGGGTCCATTTATGTTTTCGGCGGTACGGGTCTGCAAGGGAAAATAGACAACTGTGAAGCTTTGCAAATGAAAAATAAGCAATGGCGGCCATTAGCGAGTCTCCAGCAAGCCAGGGATTTCTTCAACCCCTGTCTATATGAAAGTTCCGTCTTCATCCTTGGAGGAAGGAACACCACTGTCTGCGAGCAGTACTCTATTCCCGAAAACACCTTCACTCTGCTTCCCTTTCAAGTGCCTGAAGGAGGCGAATGCACTTCCCTAGTAACATCCAAGTCCATCCTCTATCTCCGCAAAAAACACATCATCAAGTTCTCCCTAGAGTCAATGAGACTGGAGTGGGAAACTGTCATACAAACATCGCCATCCGTCGGCTGGAGCGTGGTAAACCCGATACTGATAGGCAATACGCTGCACTTTGCCAAACCTTATTTCCTCGGGACTAAGAGAGTCAAACTGCCAGCCAAAGCACTACAGTAGTGGTACTAAATGCCTTAGATTATGACTATTAGAAAACTTAGCGCCAAGAGTTAGTGAGGAGTCTACGATTCGACTTCGGCGATATTCTCTTCACCAGGGCAATAGACGAATCCATTAGAAACGCAGCCCTACTCGTAGGTCTCCCAAGCGCCCTTCCCGACCCTAACCGCGTCTCCTCCCCCGTCCCAGTCCTAACAAAGGCCTGTCCTGCTGTATACCTCTCCGTCAAAGCGCTCTCCATCGCCTCCAAATCTTCCTGGATTTCCCTTATCATCGCTATCGGCGCCAGTCGCTTTAGAGGCGACGGGGCGAGTAGAATGAAGGGTTGGTATGAGGAGTTTTTCCTAAGGTCTCTTTCTTCTGCTGCATCTGCACTGTTTTTCGAGCCCGTAGACAGACTGGAAGTGTGGTACGACCTGGCAATCCGTGTAGTGATGAGTTTCGAGGAGTACATGTACTTCCTGCACGCAGCCTACAAGTTCGACACAGCGACGTTTAGCAAGGACTTCACAGGAGTGGGGAAGCGGCGGAAGTACTTCATGTGTATAGGAGGCCGCTGCACTTGCCTAGGTCCGGACTCTAGTAGGTAGGAAGTAATGGCGGAAAGCAGCTGTGGACTCTGCAGAGTCGAAAAGGCGCTTTGTGAGTGTGAGTGTACTGGCCTGCAACTCTGCGCTGCCTGCATTCTTCCTCATATCTCTACTTCAGGAAACCACACGATGAAGCCCATTCCTCAACTTCCTCAGTCTCTAACTACGCCCTCCGTCCCAGCCCCACAGATCGTCCATGAGACCTGTTCTCTCTGTCTGGGTGCTTCTCCGGAACATGTATGTGCCTGTGAGAGCACTGGAGTAGTACTCTGTGCCCAGTGCATCTCTCTGCATACGAGTAAAATATCGGAAAAGGAACATACGATACTGCCGTTGAAGGCTAGGTCTTTTGTAGGCAGACCTGGGTATGTGGAAAGATTGAAACTACGACAGAATTCAATGAAAGAGTCAATCGCTAACATGAAAAAAAGCATTTCCCTCGTCCAATCCTGCAAATCGCAATTGCAAAACCGTGTTGAGAATCTCATCCTATCAGTTACTACTTATCGCAATACCAACACTGAAAATTTGACTAAGTACGAGGATTTTCTACAGCAAAGCTTGGAGCTGGTCAATACACAAATAACTGACAATATCTACGACGAGGACTATACGCCTTTAAGTCCCTACGCGACAGCCATATGGACTTCTAATCTTAACCAAGAAGACCTGTTTGTGTATAAAAAAAGTGGACAATATAAAGTGAAAATGGCGATGAGACTCAACCGAGACTTTACTTTTAAATCTTATGGTTTTGGCAACATATACAAAGATCGTAAACCAAGGATCCCGGTTTCTATCATGAATATTCCGACTATTCCAGCCAAGTCAGCCAATTCAAGCGTCTCTCTCGATCCCGCTAATTATCTTGCCCAAGTGAGTGATCAGCATATTTACCTTTATGATTGCTCTACTGGCGGATATTTGATTAAGTTCGCGGTACCCCCTGAAATCACTACCATGTCTTCAGTACTGATGCTGCCTTCTGGAAGTGCTTTTATCTCAGGAGGGGCTGCCCCGGTTTCACCTTTTGCGTGTGAAATATGTCCAAAAACAGGCTTAGTTTCGCAGCTGCAGAATATGCTGGTGCCTCGCTATGGTCACGGCACTATATATAACTGTGGGTGTGTTTATGTCTTCGGCGGCACGAGTCTGCAAGGAAGAATTGGCAACTGTGAAGCTTTGGAGATGGAAAATAAGCAATGGCGGCCATTAGCGAGTCTCCAACAAGCCAGAGATTTCTTCAACCCCTGCCTATATGAAAGTTCCGTCTTCATCCTTGGAGGAAGGAAAACCACTCTCTGTGAGCAGTATTCTATTCCCGAAAACACCTTCACTCTGCTTCCCTTTCAAGTGCCTGAAGGCGGTCAATGCACTTCACTACTCATCTCCAAGTCCATCGTTTACCTACACAAAAGACAAATCATCAAGTTCTCCCTGGAGTCAATGAGACTGGAGTGGGAAACTGTTATGCTAGCGCCATCCGTAGGCTGGAGCGTGTTAAATCCGGTGCTAGTGGGCAATACTATGTATTTCGTCAAATCTATCACCAATGGACTGAGGAAGCTAGAGTTACCAGCAGAAGCATTAAATAGTTGGCACTAAAAGCCTTAGATTTCGACTATTAGGACACTTAACACCGAGATTTAGTGAAAAGTCTAAGACTCGGCTTGGGCGATATTCTCCTCACCAGGGCAATAGGCGAATATACTAGAAACGCAGCCCTACTCGTAGGTCTCCCAAGCACCCTTCCCGACCGCAGAGGAGTCTCCTACTCCGTCCCAGTCCTAACAGAGGCCTGTCCTGCTGTTTTTCGAGCCCGGAGACAGACTGGAAGTGTGGTACGACCTGGCAATGCACGGAGTGATGAGTTTCGAGGAGTACATGTGCTTCCTGCACGAAACTTACAAGTTCGACATAGCCACGTTTAGCAAGGACTAAACAGTAGTGGGGAAGCGGCGGAAGTACTTCATGTGTATAGGAGGCCGCTTCACTTGCCTAGGTCCGGACTCTAGTAGGTAGGAAGTAATGGCGGAAAGCAGCTGTGGACTCTGCAGAGTCAAAAGGGCACTTTGTGAGTGTAAGTGTACTGGCCTGCAACTCTGCGCTACCTGTATTCTCCCTCATATCTCCACTCCAGGAAGCCACGTGATGAAGCCCATTCCTCCACTTCCTCAGTCTCTAACTCCACCGTCCACACCAGTCTTACAGACTGCCCCTGAGACCTGTTCTCTTTGTTTGAGTGCTCCTCCGGAACATGTATGTGCCTGTGAGAGCACTGGAGTAGTGCTTTGTGTTGAATGTATCTCTCTGCATGCAAGCAAAATGCCGGAAAAGGAACATATGATGCTGCCGTTGAAGGCTCGGCTTTTCGTAGGCAGACCCGGATATGTGGAAAGATTGAAACTACGACAGAATTCACTGAAGGAGTCAATCGCTAACATGAAAAAAAGCATTTCCCTCGTCCAATCCTGCAAATCGCAATTGCAAAACCGTGTTGAGAATCTCATCCTATCAGTTACTACTTATCGCAATACCAACACTGAAAAATTGACTAAGTACGAGGATTTTCTTCAACAAAGCTTGGAGCTGGTCAATCAAGAAATAGTAGAAAACATCTATAATGAGGATTACATGCCTTTAAGTCCCTACGCGATAGCTGTATGGACTTCTAGTATGAACCAGGAATACCTGTTTGTGTATAAAAACAGTGGAAAATATAAGGTGAAAATGGGTATGAGACTCAACCGAGACCTGAGTTTGAACCATATCAGCCTGGGTAAAAAATCCAAAACTCGTATACAAAAGCCGACTCCGTTAATAGTTCCAGAAGAGGTACCCAACTCCATCGACTCTTTCGACCCTTCCTGCTCTGTCGCCTACGTATGTAAAAACCAACTTTACCTGTACGGTTGCTCCAATGGCGGAAATTTAGCTAGGTTGGCAGTTCCAACTCAAATCACAGCCTGTTCTTCAATACTTATGCTGCCTTCTGGGAGTATTGTCATATCAGGACTTGCAACCCCAATAGCAGCGTGTGCGTTTGAAGTGTGTTTCAAGACAGGCTCCATTTCACAACTAAGCGATATGCTGACGCCGCGCTACGGCCACGGTACTACATACAGCAATGGGTTGAGTTACGTGTTCGGCGGCACCAGTCTGCAAGGACTAACCAGCAACTGTGAAGCATTGGCAATGGACAGCAAGCAGTGGCACCCATTAGCGAACCTCCAGCAAGCCAGAGACTACTTCAGCCCGTGCCTATACATCAATTCAGTCTTTATTATTGGGGGGAGGAAGGCCGTACTTTGCGAACAATACTCTATTCCTGAAAACACCTTCACTCTGCTTCCTTTTCAAGTGCCGGAAGAAGGCAAATGCATTTCCCTCATCACATCCACCTCTCTTCTCTATTTCCAAAAAACCAATATCCTCAAGTTGTCCCTTGAATCTATGCAACAAACTCAGAGGATTGTGATGCAAGCGCCGCGGTATATAGGCTGGAGCGTACAAAATCCGATCTTGATAGGCCATACATTGTTTTTCGTCAAATCCCCTCGAAAAGGAGTGATGAAAGTCGAACTGCCAGCCGAAGCACTAGAGTAGTGGCACTAAGCTGCCTTAGATTACGGCTATTAGGATACTTAGCGCCGAGAGTTAGGCAGAATTCTAGGATTCGGCTTCGGCGATATTCTCCTAACCAAGACAATAGGCGAATCCACTAGAAACGCAGCCCTACTCGTAGGTCTCCCAAGCGCCCTTCCCGACCCCAACGGAGTCTCCTCCCCCGTCCCAGTCCTAGCAGAGGCCTGTCCTGCTGTATACCTCTCCGTCAAAGCACTATCCATCGCCTCCAAATCTCCCTGGATTTCCCTTATCATCACTATCGGCGACAGTCGCTTTAGAGGGGGCGGGGCGAGTAGAACGAAGGGTTGGTTTGAAGAGTTTTCCCTAAGGTCTGTTTCTTCTGCTGATTCTGCACTGTTTTCCTCGATTTCACTGCTTTCTTCCTCGCTGTCGCTCATAAATATGCCCACGTCCCTATAAATCAGTGCAAATGATGTTTAGGGCATTTGTCGTTTTTTCACTCTCTTGTCACCAATTTTAGATGCACGGGAATGCGTACTCTATAAGGCATTTTAAATAACCATTATAGTTAGAAATGGTCTCTGCGATGAAAATAAGAGGAGTGACTAAAAAGCTCTTTGTCACAATACTTCTTAACATTTATGATTAGAAATGAGAAAAATGTATGAGAAAATTTGAAATGGGAAAAGGTGAACAGTGGCCAATGTATGGTGGAACTACATAGGGACTAAGGCTCTTTTTCGAGCTGCGACCGACTGGAAGTGCGGTATGACCTGGTAATGCGCGGAGTGATGAGTTTCGAGGAGTACATGTACTTCCTGCAAGCAGCTTACAAGTCGACACAGCGACGTATAACAAGGACTTCACAGGAGTGAGGAAGTGTATAGGAGGCCGCGGCACTTGCCTATGTCCGGACTCTAGTAGGTAGGGACTAGTGGGTATAGGAAGTAATGGCGGAAAGCAGCTGCGGACTCTGCAGAGTCGAAAAGGCGCTTTGTGAGTGCGAGTGTACAGGCTTGCAGTTATGCGTTACCTGCATCCTCACTCATCTCTCCACTCCAGTTATCCACAAGATGAAGCCCCTTCCTCAGTTTTCAACTCCGCAGGCAGCTACTCCTTCCATACCAGTCCCGCAGAGTGGCCCGGAGACCTGTTCTCTCTGTCTGAGCGCTCCTTCGACACATTTCTGTACATGTGAGAGTACTGGAGTAGTGCTCTGCACCAAGTGCATCTCTCTGCATAAGAGTGAAATGCCGGCAAAGGAACATATGACGCTGCCGTTGAAGGCTTGGCCTTTCGTAGGCAGACCCGGATATGTGGACAGGCTGAAACTACGACAAAATTCACTGAAAGAGTCAATCGCTAACATGAAAAAAAGCATTTCCCTCGTCCAATCCTGCAAATCGGAATTGCAAAACCGTGTTGAGAATTTTCTCCTATCAGTTACTACTTATCGCAATACCAACACTGAAAAATTGACTAAGTACGAGGATTTTCTTCAACAAGGCTTGGAGCTGGTCAATACAGAAATAGCAGAAAACATCTATGATGAGGACTATACGCCATTAAGTGCCTATGCTGCAGCCGTGTGGACTTCTAATATAAACCAAGAAGACCTGTTTGCGTATCAAAATAGTGGACAATATGAGGTGAAAATGGGCATGAGACTCAACGCAGCGTTTAAACCTGTTGGTCTTAGCAAAAGATTCCAATCTAGTAAATGGAAACCGCCTACAGGGTCTATTCCTATAATTCCAGCAGATTCAGCCAATTTCAGCGGCTCTTTCGACCCTGCCAGCTCGCTCGTTTGTGTGATTAATGAACATCTTTATCTTTATGATTGCTTGACTGACGAATATTTGACTAAGTTAGCAGTACCCTCCCAAATCACATACATGTCTTCAGTCCTGATGCTGCCTTCTGGGAGTGTTTTCATATCAGGACGAGCGGCCCCAATATCAGCTTTTGCGTTTGAAATATGTATAAAGACTGGTTCAATCTTAAAGCTGAGTAATATGTTGTTGCCTCGCTACGGCCACGGCACTATATTCAGCAATGGATCCATTTATGTGTTCGGAGGCACGAGTAGGCAAGGACTAACCAGCAACTGTGAAGCGTTGGAAATGGACAGTAAGCAATGGCGGCGATTAGCAAGTCTCCGGAAGGCCCGAGATTTCTTCAATCCGTGCCTATATGAACAATTCGTTTTCATTATTGGAGGAAGGAAAACAACTATCTGTGAACAGTACTCTATTCCCGAAAACACCTTCACTCTGCTTCCCTTTCGAGTGCCTGAAGGGGGCCAGTGCACTTCCCTACTCATCTCCAATTCCATCCTCTACCTCCACAAAAAGCAAATCGTCAAGTTCTCTCTAAAGTCCATGAAATTTGAGTGGACAACTATTAGGCCTACACCACCATCCTTAGCGTGGAGCGTGTTAAATCCGGTGTTATTGGGCAATACACTGTACTTTGTCAAGTCGCATGTCAATGGAATGAAAAAAGTCGAACTGCCAGCCGAAGCACTAGAGTAGTGGCACTAAGCTGCCTTAGATTACGGCTATTAGGATACTTAGCGCCGAGAGTTAGGCAGAATTCTA
>Ga0247837_1001908_pt1 | contig 41340 bp, 31 predicted proteins | sample LaCtaG_2_FD_187115 | JGI IMG/M metagenome (GOLD analysis project Ga0247837, IMG submission 187115) | Freshwater microbial communities from meromictic Lake La Cruz, Castile-La Mancha, Spain - LaCruzMarch2015_14.5m | ecosystem: Environmental > Aquatic > Freshwater > Lake | place: Spain: Castile-La...
GTCTACATAAGAACGAGTCACTTCAACTGATCTATAGATCTTTTCTATTCCACATTTATCACATTTAGAAGCTTTCATGATTATTAATTCCCCTTTACTTTAATAATTCTTCTAGATTATATTTTATCTTATTTCAAAATAATTATTTATGAAAGTGACGCTTTTAATACTAACTTTAGTTTTCTGTACACACGGACTAATCCTCCGTTTGAATAAGATGATGAACCATTAATGAGTCTTCTTTTTCTCTTTCTTAATTTCAATGAATCCTCTCCCCATCACCATGTTAGGAAATCTCTTTCTTAACATAAGATAGGTTTCGATTAACGGATGGGATCGTAAAAGGATGGAGGGCAGAACTCCTAGTTCCACGGGATGAAAATACGGGGGTTTGCATCGTGATGGTATGTTGTCCTTCATCTCATCCATCATCAGGATAATCAATTGATTCAATTGATCTAACCAACCAGATCGATCTTTTTCGACACGTCTCATGCGTAAGCCTTGAACCATGTCTTGGATCGCTGCAAAGACGTCGTTAGAAAAGTTCTCCACGAGCAATTGGGGTTCTAAGGCGTTTAAACCTTCTGGATTTTCATCGATAGAAGCTTGAATCGCATCCACCCAGCCTAAATAACCGATTAAGTATTGATCCACGTTATAGGCGACTTTAGGAAATCCCGAGGACCCCGTAGAAACGATCGCGTGGATAGGAATATCAAGCATGACATCTTCCCCATGCGGGATGAAGCGTAAGGACTCAACGCCATCCACCTTGTGTAGTAACATCGATTTGCCACTGATTTCCCAAAAGTGAACCCAGTCCGGTTTTGCTTCTCCGTACCATCCCCCATCGACATTGGTAAAGAAGTCTTCATGCTTGCGGCCTTCTTCCCAAAGACGAAAATCTACATAGAGTCTAAGCATGCCCCGCCATGTATCTGTTCTCACACCATCTTCAACTTCTTGCTTATGCTTGCGATACCTATACTTCGACAACCCATCTTCTAGAAACCAAACCACCGATCGACCTGCCATAGGTGCACCTCCTTGATGCGTGTCTATCAAGAAGGTTTTTAAAAATAAAAAACCCTATCGTGACGATAAGGTTTGTTTGCAAATGAATTTGCGGTTACCTATCGCCAAGCATTAGCACCTTACTGCCTTCAGCAGGTTGCTGTGTTGTCATCGGGCTTGCCCCTCGAACACTCTTGATAGAACATCCTTACATTAACAAATCTATCCTCATGCGTCAATGTTGGTCAATCAAATCATTCGTCATATCGATGAATAATAAAAGATATATTTATGTATGTGAGTTATATCTTTTAGCAAATAAAGGAATAAGTTTATATAAAGTCTATGTTAAATTAACCATATGGAATATATTCAACTCAACCCATTTGATACAGAACCTCTGTATCGTCAGCTTAAAAACTCGATTAAAAAAGCCATCTTATCACGTCGTCTAAAACATTTAGAAGAACTTCCATCCGAAAACACCTTGGTGAGTTTATTTGATATTTCTTCTACCGTGGTGAAGTCTGCCTATGAATCCTTAGAAGCAGATGGGTTAATTCAACGAATCCGTGGTAAAGGGACGTTTGTCAATCACCCCCAATCCATCGTGATCAAATTACCTTTTGTCTATGAATCCAATAGCAACATTGATTTTGATGTTACCACCATGTCGGCGTTGACCCTAGATTCCTCTTCCCCAATCTGGGAATACTTTCCCCAAGCCAAGTCCATCACCAAAATTCGCCGCTTAATCACCATGAATCAAATCTTAACCACCTACCAAGAAGTTTTCTTACCTAATCAATCCAGGGAAACCCTCAACGATTTGGTGTTAGCGAAGAAACGTATCAAAGAAGTCATTCTTAGTACCTCCATGGATGCGCAAAAAGGCAAATGGATCAACCAACACGGGATGAAAAAAGCTTCTCACATCGAAGCCAATTTCTTAAACATTCCAACTGGCGCTCCTCTCCACAAAATCCTCAGCACCATTTACGAATCTAACAAACTCATCGGCTTGGTCTTTACCTTTATTCGAGGGGATATCGTGTCGTTTAGATACGATCGGAAGTTATGAAAGAATTTTTTGAGTTTGATCGCCGTAAAAAAGATGATGTGGTGAACCAAGTGGTGACCCAATTTATTGCTTATGTGAATGATTATAAATTAATCACCGGAACCCCATTACCAAACCTCGCAACTGCCAAAAATGAATTTGAATTAACCGAAAAAGAAGTGCAAAAAATTATTAGCGAACTCATTGACAAGGGTTATTTGACTTACAACAAAAAAGACAACCAATATCTTGTCCACAATCCTGGTTATAAATACGACTTTTTGATTAATGTTGCCCCTGCATATCGAGAAATCCTTAGATCTGGCAAAAAACCTGCAGTCTTTACGATTGAGAAAAAAGAAATCACGTTAGATGCGGCGATGGCAACCAAGTTTCAAATGACGGTTGGAGAAAAAGTTGCCCATTACCGACGTTACTTAACTGCAGACGGTGTCCCTATCTTCTATATCGATTTTTGCTTATCGTTGGACCGTTTACCAGGCGTTCCAGCTACCTTCAAAGATAACGAACCTCACTTGGATTTTGTCTTACAAAAATTTGCAGCGCAATATAAATACCACGTCAGAGAATTTTCGATTGTAACTGCTCCTCAAGATATCGTTAAACTCCTTCATCCACATGAAGAAGGCATGATTTGCACCCTTGGTAAATATAAATTCTTTAATAGCAAAGGTGAAATTGTTGAATCTGGGATGGCTTATATGACAGAATTAACCGAATTCACCACTTCCACCACCGACTTAACAGAATTGTTGATTTAATTATAAAAATATAAACATTAAGACGAGTGGAATTGCCAATAAAAACCAAACAAATTTTATGATTCTTTTCATGTTTTATTTAACTGCCGCCATTTTCTTTTGAATTCTTACGCGGCGCCCTTGGTAGCCTGTTCTAGTCTTGTCATTGAGATTTCTTTTTAATGCATCATCCACCAAAGCCAGTGCATCTTTAAATAGTTTTTGTTTTTCTAATATGATGGCAAGTCTTGTAAAGGAATACACATATTTATCTCTAGCGTTCAAGGTGCTTTGTTGCAGTTGAACATCCCGTTCCGCCCACAACTTAGCGGTATTAAAGAAAACAACATCTTTTCTTCGGAAGTATGCAACACGGATGGCGAGTTCGTAAAGAATGGTTTGAACACTAGGATCCCCTTGTGTAAAGGATTGTAGTTCATCCGATAACTTAATGAGTAACCCGGAAGAGATCAATCGACGATAGCGATAAATATAATTGAATACCTTCGTAAAGAAGGCGTCGTTTTGGCCACCTTTGGTGTATTGAAGTTCTTTCGCTAAATGTTGCTCACCTGGCAAAACAAAATACCGGTCAAATTCTTGTTGTTCGTCGTTGGTCAGTGATTCATAAAAACCCTTACGTTCTTTGACTTCAGTTTTAAAGATTTGTATATTTTCCAACGCTGCTTCGTCGGTTTCTTCTTCTGGCTCTTCTTCTTTGACTGGTTCTGGGTCCTTAGGCATTTTTCCTAATAATCGAACCTTACGTTCAGGATAATTGCCTTGAGTACGATCATCAAGTTTTCTTGTCAATGCATCTTCAACGAGCTCTAAAGCCTCAGGAATGCGTTCCGCTTTTTCTAACAGAATTGCATAGCGTACATAACTATATAAATACGTATTCTTGTTGTTGTTCTTTTGCTGGATTGCGATGTCTGATAAACACCATGATTCTACTTGATTGAGGAAAGCTGGATCTTTTCTTCGATAGTAGGCAGTCCGTGATGCCGCTTCATAAATTAACGATTTCGCTTCTTCATCTTGGCCGGCGAGATGGATTAATTCGTTGGTTAGTTTCGTGAGTAAGTTAAGACTAATTGTTTTTCTAAATAAATAGATATAGTTAAATACCCTTGAAAAGTATTCGCGGTTATCCCCTTTGATGGTGTAAATCAGCCCTTTGACGAGTTGATCATCTTTTCCATCCACAAAATAGCGCCGGAATTCAGTTTTTTCTTGTTCGGTTAATCCATCATAAAATTCAGGACGATCCTTAATCTCTTTTTTAAAGAAGACCACCTTTTCCATCGCGTTACTATCCCCATCATCTTCTGGGTCATTCGCTGTAACAGGAGGTAAAACCGGTTTATTTTCTGTTGGTTTTGGTAAGTTTAACGTCACCACTTGAGGGGCTTGGGGTTTGACCAATCCAAGTAAGCGTTGTTTACGAGCTTGGTAATTTCCCTTGGTTCGATCATCAAGTTCTAAACGTAGTGCTTCATCAACCAAGGCAATTGCTTCATTAATTTTGCCTTGTTTTTCTAACAAAATAGCCCGACGAGCATAGCTATAAACATATTGTTTGGTTGGTTTAAGTTGTTTTTGTTGAATGGATATATCTGAGGCAGTCCATTGATCGACTAAGTCTAAATACCCAGGTTTTGCGCGTTGGGTGTATGCGGTTCGGCTTCCTGCTTCATAGAGATAAGACTTGGCTTGGGCATCATGACCGGCAAGGGTTTGTAATTCGTCCATCAAGGCATTCATTAATTCAGGAGAAATGACTTGACGGTAATCATAAATATCATTAAAGACGTATTCAAAGAAAGCATCGTTTTGACCACCAATCGCGTATTGCAAGTCTTTAGAAAGATGGTTTGGTCCTTCATCCACAAATAAACCTTTGAATTCTTTTTGTAATCCTGGGATTAACTTTTCATAAAACCCTTTACGAGCTTTAACAGGTTGTTTAAAAATCTTGATGTTTTTAAAGGCGTTTTCTTCTCGTTCTTCATCGTCTTTACCCATCACAGGAGGTAATGCAGGTGCTTGTTGTTTGATTTCCGTACGAATGACGGTTTGTTTTTCCACCACACGTTCAATCACTTTTTCAATGACTTTGACTTGAGTCGATCCCGATGAATCTACCGAGACTTCCCCTTCTTCAGCATCCATCGTGGTTAAATCATCAAAGAAAATAAAGAATCCAGCGATGATCCAAAGAATGGTTAAAAGGGTTTTGAGAAACTCAATAAAAGACATGTTATTCAGGGTAATGAAAATGTTCACGAGTGAATCCTCGTTACCATTACACAGCAGGCGTTGCAACAACGATTCGAACTGGCGTGACGGTATTGAAGGCAGCAAATTGCGCGTTAACGATATAAGCAGTTAATGCTGCTTCAGTAGGAACAACGATGAATAAGTTAGGAAGAATTGTTGCAACTGTACTTGAAGTAGCAAAGAGGGTCGTACCTAATGTTGTTGGTAACGTTTCACGTAAGAATGTTAATTGCACTAAGTTCGTCATTTCTCGGAAAGCGGATGCGCCAATGTTATTAACTGATTGTGGAATGGTCAAGGAAGTGATGCTCGTGGTGCGATCAAATGCTTGAGAACCAATTTCGATTAACGTGCTTGGTAAGGTAACGTTGACTAAGGTGTTTAATCCAATAAAGAAGTTAGGGCCTAAGATGGTTCCACCAGTTAGGTTAATCGTGGTTAAGGTGGTAGGAATCGTGCCACCGCCAGACGTGGTTCCACCGAAGAAGTAACGAACGGTTCGGTTCCCTGCCGTTGGCAACATGTCGATATGGAAATTAATCGTGGTTAAGACTTGAGCCCCAGTTAAAACGTCAGCACCCAATGTAAATAAAGGTGCAACCGTAGGAACCGCACTTGGGAACGTAATGGTTGTTAAAGCACCCATGCTTCTAAAGGCGTTTGCACCAATAGAAGTAACCGTATTTGGCACGACGACTTGGGTCAATAAAGTTCCTTGGAATGCACTAATACCAATCGTGGTGAGATTATTCGAAAAAGTAAATGTAGATAATTTAGTACTTTGGAACGCTCGATCACCAATGACGGTCATGGAAGGTCCAGTGACTAACGTTGTGAGTTCAGTTGCGCCATTAAAGGTGTCTGCTGGTATTTGGGTAATGGCAGCAGGAATCGTTACGTGTCTAATGTTCGCCGCGCTTTGGAAGACGCCTGTACCTAAAGTTGTTAACGCACTTGGCAATACCACGCGATCAGGAGTGGCAACCGATCCTAACACAGCAACTTGACGTAAGGCGGTCATGCCAAAGAATGCACGGTTATTAATCGTGGTAATGGTGGATGGTAAAAATACGGTTTCAATGGAGGTCACACTTTCAAAATAACTTGCAACCAAGGCATCACCGGTGGTGATTTCAACAGTTCTTAGGGTAGCTGGCACTGCACCAGAGGCAACGGTACCACCAAATAAATATCTTAAGAAGCGTGTGCCGACTGGTAACGAGTTATTTGAATATGTAAGTTTGGTCAACGCATTCGCACCAGTGACTAAATTACTACCAATGGTTGTCACTGTGTTTGGAATTTCTAATTCGAGTAAAGCGGAACTATTGTTGAATACGTGGGTTCCTAATTCAAGTAGGTTTTCGGGTAAATCAATGTATCTTAATCTAGCAGTTCCAACGGCAACATGAGCTAACGCATAAGCACCAATGACCGTAATGGTCGATGGTAAATTAATTTCTTCTAAAGTAGCCACATTGTAAAACGCAGAAGGAGTTAATCGAGTCACGCCGGCTTTTGGATTAATCGTCACCGCTCTTAGTCCTGCTGGCATATTAGCGATACCGTTGATAGCGTTTCCAAATAAGTATGATAAATAACCACCGGAGTTGTTATCAGCACCACTATTGAATGTCCAAGTTAAATTTTGTAAATTGGTTGCACCAGTTAATAAATTCGTTCCATAAGAATTAAGAGAAACAGGAGCAACTAACGTTGTAAACATTGGCAATTCACGTAAACCATCATTAGGAATAAAGGTGGTACCTTCGGTAATGATGATGGTTTCAATCGAGGTTGGGATCACTGGGGAAGCAGTAAAACCAGAGACACCAAATAAATACTTAAAGTTGAAACCCGTGTTAATGACCTTGCGATTATTTTCTGGAGAATAACTAATGCGTTGAATGCTATCGGCGCCAGTAAGAACGTTGGTTCCTAACGTGTTAACCCCATATGGAATATCAATCGCAGTTAATGATGCACTATTTCTAAATGCATCATTACGAATGGTTCTTAATGCCGTTTGTGGAAGAACTAAATCGCGTAAACTTGCCATGTTTGAAAATGCACCAACACCAATCGTGGTGACAGCAGAACTTGCACCTTCTTCATCTTCAAAGGTAATTGAGACTAAGGTATCATTTCCTTCAAAAGCGTTGTTTGCAATCGTGGTGACGGGCAATCCATCAATTTCAGCTGGAATATAAATTGAGGAGTGAATGCCGTCGTATCCGGTGATGATGCATTCAGTGGTACTGCATGTGTAACGTAGGCCTTCAAAAGTACCAGGAGTCCATAATGCATGGAGAGTGATACTTCCCTCTGGCATCACATCGAATTCAAATTCAGTTGTATATTCAACGCTGGTAAACCAACCACCAAAACTAAAGTTTAGTTTGGTTGGATTCGCAGGTGCGATAATTGGGCTATCTGCTTTTGCAGTGATTGGGGCAACAAAACTACCGCCGTAGGTCAAGAAAGTAATCATAAATGATTCTCTTTCCCAACGAGCAAATAAGGTCATGTCTCGATTAATGATCATGGAGGCGGTAAATTGAACATCACCTGGTAAATTACCAGTGAACCAACCTAAGAAAACATAACCAACACGTGTGGTGGATGGTAATTGCATCGTCCGACCATCAGAAACTTGAACGGTATCAACAGGCGAACCACCAGCAGCGTTGAAAGCAACGCGCCATGTCAGTGTCCCTGGTTCAACCACTGGGGTTTCAACAATCAATTGCCAACGGGCAAATAAGGTCATATCTTGAACCACAGACATCGTTCCGGTGAATAAAACATCGTTTGGAGTCACGCCAGTAAACCATCCTAAGAAGGTGTGGTTAGCTAAGGTTGACACGGGAAAATTTAAGATAAACTCCCCATCACGAACTTGCAAGGTAGTTGGATTAACCGCTGACCCACCAGAAGGATTAAAAGTAATTTGGTGAATTTCAACCTCAGGTGAAGGCACCGAACTCGAACTTCCATTCGTGCTAGAACTAGGTGAACTACTACTTGAGCTGCTTGAACTCGGCGTAGAACTGTTCGCATTCGATTCTCGAATGGCGTCAGCAAGCGTACCTAGTGAGGTTGAGACAATCGACGCAACTAAGACTGCAGTGACTGCTGCAACCAATGTTCCAATGATGAATCGCAAACCATCCTTATTAAAACTTTTCATAGACATTCCTCCTTATGGAATGAGATTAGGCTTTTTATTGACGAGCCCATAAGCAGCAATCCATGTCACCAAAACGATAATGACGATCCATGGAAAATATGCTTCATCAACCGGTGGTAACACGGGTGGATCGATAGGTGGGTCAATTGGACCGCCACCAAGGTTTTTTAACCGTTCGATTTCATTGAGTGCAAGCTGCAACTGCGCTAGTAAGGTTTCATCCACATATTGTTGTTGATCCTGGGAGAGACTTTCATAAGCAGCCAACGCCGCAACAAGTTCTTGTTCATCACTTAATGAAATAACTGTAGGTATATCACTTAATAAATCGTTTACTGGTTGAGCAAGCGTCATATCTTGATGAATTTTGCTATAGGTTAGTAAGGTTTGATAATATTGCATATCCAAGAAAACCAATTCATCTGCTTGCATGTTTTGGTAATAGAAAAAAGCATCACTGATTCTTTCTTCGTCATCAAAGGTCACTTCGGGTCCAATGGCTTGTATAAGTTCAACCAATCCCAAACATTTAACCAATTGATCAAGCTGGCCTTTTGCCGATCTTAAACGGGCAACGGTTTCCGGATCCATTAACGCAACTTCGGTTTCTAACAATGCATCAAAAGCTTCCACTGCATCTTGAATACGATCAATATCAGCAATACTAAAGTTGGTTGGAATATCCCAAACCAAGGTTTCTACCCGGTTCGCTTGGCTTAAATCACTATACTGAAGTTTTAAATCATCTAAATGATGACTACGATCACTTGGAAACAAAGCTTTTTGAGCTTCCGTGAGATTGGCATACGCCTCGACGGCGTCTTGTAATTCATCTGCTTTATCCAATGACATGATTCGTCCTAAATCATCAACGAGTTGAACGACCTCTTCAACCGCGAGCAAATCAATCATTCTATTTTCTAACGTTTGAAGTAACGCGACTACATCTTCATCAACATATCTACGTTGATCTTGGCTTAATCCCGTTAAATAATCCCGGGCTTGCGTTAACGCTTCTTGATTGGATTCAGACGTGGTGAGAGGTTGTTCAATGGATTGAACAGCAGCCTGGAATTGGTAAACGGGTCTTAAATCAATCCATTTTTCATAGATGGTTTGATTGGACTGAACGGTGAGGGTATTCGATAAAGGATTGGTTAACGCTTGATCTAAATAAAAACCATCAAAGACAAAACCAGATTGATCTTCAGGGACCAACCCACTCGCATTTACCACCGTTCCGTAATCAAAATTAAAAGTGCTTGTTGATTGATTGGAAGTATTCACGGTCGTAATCACATGGGAATTGACTTGCCATTTCGCAAACAACGTCACACTCGTATGGGCAAAGTTATTTATATCTAAGGGAATTCTTAATTCTTCATCCAGATACCATCCAGCAAACGTATGGTTCGCTTTGGTTGGGTTTTCCGGTAAAGTAAGGCCATCATTGATGTTCGTGGATATTTGAGGGATGGTTGTTCCGCCATTGGTGTTAAAGTTGACTGTGTATGGTAAAAATGACCATCTTGCAAAAAAATTAGCATTGGATGTGAAACGGAAATTGGTAATCAAATTGGTGGTTTGAACTGGATTGGTTGCCCAGCCTTCAAATCGATAACCGGGGCGAATTGGAATGTATAAATTAAGATTGTCGGTAACAGGATACGTCGCGTTATACCCAGGATAAAAACGAGTGATGGTCTCCGCTCCAGTATAATTAAGGATAAAAGTAGCCTTGAAGTAGGGATAGGTCCCAGCTCCTGGTGATCGATTTCCTGCTAAATCTAATGCATACAAATAAAGCGTCTGATCAATGGTAGAAAAACTTGCACGAGCTGTAATAGGGTTATAAAAAGTAAATTGTTGGTTGTTTCCAAAAGTAAATAAATAAGTGAGATTGGGTTCAGATACGAATCTTGGATCGGGTTTAAAGAACCATTCTTCTCCTATTAAATAAGGTTCAACTTGGGGATTGGTTGGAGGAATATTATCCGTAACAAAGTTAGCTGCCTCTGTAGGATCGATTCCATTAGGAGAATAACTTGCTGAGAAAAACCATGACTTTAGGTAAGCAACTTGAGAGAATCCACCAGTGGCTGCGGTAAAACCTGTGAAAAATTCATTACCAATTTGATCAAAGGAAATATTATTCCAAGCACGTGCTGGATTGACCGGACGGTTAAAGTTGTTCGCATTATGCATACGAACTTCTAGTCGACCTCCATTTGTGTTTCTGGAATAATCAATCCAAATTTTAAAATTACCAGAGTGAAACCCAGAATATTGGCAATCTCCTTGGCCACCGTTCACACCAAGCGCCAAACATAAGGGGGGTTGTCCGCCATTATCAAAATTATCAAACAGGACAGCAATTGAATTGGTGATGCCACCATACCCAATTGCCCCACCAGCACTGCCTAAAACGTTAATATTTCGTGAAACAATAAAGGTAAAACCATCGGCATAGCCGTTTGAACCAAAGACACTCATTTCAAAGAAAGTGGAAAAACCTGCACTCGTTGAGTTTGTTAAAAATATTTTGTTTTTTGTGAAAAAAGAGCCAGCAGAAAAACCAGCACCGTTCGATAAATAAACATATTTGTTGTTATTGTTAAAAAATGTACTGCCAACCGATCGATAATTGTTTGTATAGTTTGAGGATGACTGAAAGCCCACCGGTTCATTCACCGCCAAAACAATCGTGTCATCTTGACTTGAAGAAACTTCCTCGCTTGAGGGGTTCGATTCAGATGAGGATCCACTCAAATCAATACTACTTGAACCAATCGTGGAGGCAATGACTGGCATCATCGGGGATCCTAAAACCGAGAGCATGACAATAAGAACCCCTAGGTGTTTGTAATTTTTCATTAAAATTATTTTCTCTAAAATAACTTGATTTGTTCCTAGAATTTATCAAGTTTAATTGATTAAGTTATAACTTAAATATTTAGTTATGCTAATTATATTTGGTCATACTTGTTTTATGGTGGCTTTGGTCAACGAAATCAAATAGGTCGCAACGACCTGAAGACCTCTTGATTCCACATATCGTTGATAAGTCTTTAGTTGATCCATGTAAGTGGGGTCATCGATATTGGCCGTCTTGTAGTCCAAGATGGTTGCTTGATTGCCCTCTATAATAAATAAATCGATGATGCCTTTTTGTCCTGTCAATGAATCAATATAACTATATTCCTTTAATAAAATCACGTTTCCTTGTTGTGCTTTTCTTGATAATTCTAAAAAATAGGTTCGTTTTAATAATTTATCGAGTATCTTACGGTCATCTTGGTTAGCAATAAATGAAGTGTCTAGAGTCTTAAAGTCAAGCAAAAACATGCATTCGTGTAAGTATGTCCCATAGGCAAGCGCGGCATCATCAATTTCATCATCCAATGCCTTGCTCGCGCGTTTTGGTAATACCAAATCAAATGGTTGTGAAACTTGATCAAAGCTTACTGGTTTGAGTTCACGGGTTGATGCTGGATCATTCAATGGCGGGATACGTGGTAATGGATCAACCTGCTGATGGTGATCATGATCTTCAGGCTTTGTTTGATGATACAAATACATAAAGTCTGAGAACGATCGGGCCTTTTCGATATCAACCAAGGATTTAGTGTCACTCGACTCTAAGACAAGGATGATTTTTTCTTTGGCGCGAGTCAACGCAACATACCAAAGTCGAACTTGTTCAGAAATGATCGCCTGCTTCTCCTCTTGGAGAATCAGATCGGCGAAGATAGGCCGAACATAGACCGCCTCTGGGTAAGGAAGTTGAATGCCATAGGTGGTTGAGTATTGGTATAACCCTTTGGTGTCCATCATGTTAAAGCCTTTGGTCAATCCAGGATAATACACATAAGCAAATTCCAAACCTTTGGATTTATGGATCGTCATCAATTGAACGGCGTTCTCACTTTGTTTTGGCGAAGCAATCGTCAAATCAACTTCCAGTGACTGACTTTCCATTAAAAACTGTCCAAAAGTCTCTACCGTATACCCAAGGTCACTTAATTGACGTGCCTTCTGCATCCACCCTTCAAGACGAGCGATATTCGCTGGTAAATCTGGAAGCATTAATAATTTTTCTTCCAATTGAAGGTCGTTGGCCACCTGAAGCATCCATTGATTCAACGTGAGGGTTTTGCGAAGGTTAACCCATTCTTTCAGATGAGAAAATAATGAGAAATCTGAGATGGGTTTTTTGCCAGTGGCAAATAAGTACAAATCTTGATCGGACGTTTGAAATAGAAAACTTCTTAATACAGACACATAGGCTTGTTTGTTCGTATCAAGAATTTGACCATCTTGAAAACGATTGACTAGGATGATGAGGTTTTTAAGCACTCTAAATAAATCCGAGTTGGATAAATCTCTTTCTGCAAACACTTCAAGGGGAATCCCAGCCTCGTTAAACACTTCGATAAACGATTCAAAGTTTGTTTTTCGATCAATAAGAATGGTGAAATCTTTGAAGGTAATTGGCCTTAGCTGTTTGTCTTCTAAGTCTGCAACCAAGATTTTCTGATTAATTTTATCGATGATGTCTTTTGCAATAATACGTGGTTCATTGAGTTGAGGATTGCTATCACTTTTTTCATAACGCAGAACATCCATCTGGTAACTGAATCGTGGATCTTTTAACGAATCATATAACTTTTGACCTGCTTCCAACCGTTGGTGATGGTCATAATGAGGCCCACCAAAATCTTCCGACATTATGTGGGAAAAAATAGAATTGATGTCTAACAAAACTTCTGGTCGAGAGCGAAAGTTTTCTTGGAGGATAATTTTGGTTTGATGTTTATCTTCTACCAAATGATAATCTTTAAATTGATCAAATTTTTGTTTAAATAAATCCACGTTGGCATTGCGAAATCGATAAATCGATTGCTTCACATCCCCGACCATGAATAAATTTTGATGGCTGATTTTTTGTAAAAATGCATCTTGTAAATCATTCGTGTCTTGGTATTCATCGACCATGATGAAGCTGAATTGATGACGAATCGCTTCGTAAATCGAAGGGACTTCGAGCAATTGCTTGGCTAACTTAGCAATATCGGCAAATGGATAACGTTGAAGTTGACGCTTCTTCACCTCTAATCGTTGATTAAGTTCTAGCAGGATCGTCAGGATAGCTTCCACATGAGGCTGGGTCGATTCATAATGCGTGACTTGGTTTTGAATAGGCACCATGGCTGCATCTGCCTTCAATGCTAAAATATCATCCTTGAGACGATTTCTTAATTGCTTATCTTCTTCTGAAATGGATTTTGGTTTAAGCCTTGGAAAGACGACAAGCTGTATGGATTTCAATAAATCATCCAAGGTAGGCTGTGCTAACCAAAGACGACATAAGTCATAGAAGAATTCGGTTTGCTCACTACTTTCAAATTCATAAGCAAGGTTTTGAATCAGTTGTATCTCTCGTCGATAATACTGATCAAGCTCATGGAGTTTTTCTTTTTTCCAAGCCGTCTCAAAGAATTGACCGACATATCGGCGATAGTATCCAAGTTTATCTTCAAGTAAATCTGCTTTTTGATCAATCTTAAGGATAAATGCTTTCAATGACTCATCTTGGTTAATCACATAACTTTGAATAAGTTTTAAAAATGAAGGGTTTGGATGTTGGTATTGTTCTAAGAAAATCGCTTCTAAAGTTTGCTTCCGTTCAATGTCATAAAGGGTTTCTTCATAGACGCCGACGTGGGCACTGAATTGATACACATGACCGTATTTTTGTAGTAAGTACAAAGCATAGGCATCAAAGGTCATGATAAAGGATTGATCAATCTCACTGGCAAGATCGTCGCGCTTCGCTTTTAAAAACTCTTTACGAATACGTTGTTTCATTTCTGCGGCCGCGGCATTGGTAAAGGTTAATAACAATAAACGTTGAAGGGGAATCCCATCTTGTAAAACAAGTTTGATCACCCGTTCCGTCAGGACTTTGGTTTTACCACTGCCTGCACCTGCGGCAATAAGGACATCGCCAACGAGATGGTTTTTGGCAAGGAGTTGGGATTTAGTCAGTGTCGCCATCGGTATCCACCAATCCTTTTTTTGCCATCTCAATCGATTCAACATCCCTTGGTTGACGGAAACACGTATCTAAAAAAGGACAATAATCGCAGGAAGATTTTCCTTTGATGCGTTTTGGATTGATCGCGTAGGCTTGTTGACGAATGCCTTGGCTTGCTTGGTCTATCTTTTGTTTTGCCAAGGTCGCGTAAGCGGCGATTGTCTCTTTGGATTTGACATGGTTGGTCTTTCTAAACTCACCAGATTTAACGATCGAGACGCCTTGAATAAACTGACTGGTACCATCACGGATGGTGTCATCAAACCATTGCAATTTGCTTCGATCGGCGATGGCAATCCCGTCCAATTGCAAGGACTTAGGATACTCGTTGCCATCGATTTCAATGGATTTAGGATCCATCGAAGTTTCAAGGATGTGTTGAATGAATAAGCCAAGAATTTCTTTGCCTTTAAACGACGGATGTTCTTGAAGCATCAAGGCATAAATAGGAAGTTGTAATGACCAGCCAAACGGAAGGAGTTGTTCATCAAAGCTTTCAGCCCCAGATTTATAATCCACCACGGTTAAATATTCCCGTCCTTGATCGTCCCTGACCATCGTGATTTTATCAATATAACCAACCAAGCTTGTATGTTGGTCATGCTGGTACACCATTTCTTTTTCTGCATCCATGCTTGGCTCGTACATGGCCTGGACATGCTTAAGATTAAATTCACAGACGCGAAGCAATTGTTTTCTTAAGTGAGTAAACAACATGATTTCTTTTGCCGTGAGTGACTTCTGATTCTTTAATGCTTGATCAAAGACGAGATCAAATTGAGATAGATCCGTCCCCATGGTTTCAAAGACTTCATGAGCAAAGGTACCAAGATGCATATAAAATTCATCCTGATCCATCGGTTTGACCTTCAAGACACGGCCAACAAAGTATTTAAACGAGCACGCATAATAATCCTTCAGGGCAGAATACGATAAGCGTAAGGGTTTATCTTTTGCATTGGCGTCGATCGGGGTGTAGGCATTATCAAAAAGATTCTTTGTGGTCGGAAACGCTTGTTGATACGTTTGTAAATAAGGACTCACTTCTTTGAATTGTTTAGCGATGTATTCATATTTCACTTTTCTCATCACGCCTAAACGTTGACTGTAATCCACACCTTCCACCACATGAGATCCTTCCACCACCTTCATGGACCATCCGTTGATCCAAGGTGAGGTAATCATGACTTTTCCATCGAGGATTCGGCAATACGAAAGATACCGGCGCGTCGATCTTGACAATAGCGAGATGAACCGTTGGGTTTGCATCGCTTGTTCTTGTGAACTCGTCAACATTCCTAAGTTAGCCTTTTCCGCATCCCCTAAATATCCTTTGTCTCGGGTGGTGCTTGGGTAACTGCCTTGAACAAACCCAAGGACAAACACATAGTCATCATGACGGGGTGCATATTCCTTCACCACTTGGATGGCTTGTCGGTAACGTGGTTCTTTTAATCGGGTTTGTTGAAAGCGATGACGCAGATAATCCAATCGAGCGACAGGGCTTAAGGTTAAGCCTTGGTACTCTTTTAGGAAAGGGACGGCCATCGCCCAATCTGGGTGAGTGGTGAAGGACGGATTGGAAAGCAAGACCTTCACCTCCACACCACGTTCAAGTTCACGAAGGATGACTTGCATCAACGGGAGGGAAAAGATCGTTTCTTGACCTGGTAATTGAATCGGAATTTGAAAGTACTGGGATTGTCTTTTTAATTCATAATGATAGGCAACCCCGGGATCCACCAGCACCATCGAAGATAAATTTTTTCCTTGTTTAAGCTCATGCGCAACTCGGTTAAAGAATCCCGACACTTCATCTTCTAGGTTGCTATACACATGAACTTCGCCATGAGGTGGAATGGAATCCTTCTTGATAACATCAACTTGACTGCCTTTGGCTTGTAGATGATTAAGTAACAACTGATCATCAGGAAGATACCCATCAATCAAGATTCTTTTTCCTTGATACTTATGCTTAGAAAAAGGGTTGGTTTGAATCAACTTCTCTTGGATGAGCAATTGATACACCCGATGCAGTGAGGCGTAAGGTCCTTGGTTGGTCAGCTGTTCAAGGGGGAAATGTCTTAAGGTGGTTAACAACGTCCTCGCTTCTTGATAGGACATCGCAAACGATTCCATCACCTTCTTGGTTGCCTGTTGATCATCAAAGTCAAAGGTAACATCGTTGAGGAATTGGTCTTTGGTGATGAGTTGAAACCGATAAGCCCAGCTCGTTTGTTTAAGGTTTAAGTAGAATGCATGAAAAGCATAAGGCGCGATGATCACATCGACGTTGTTGAGGTGAGATTGAACATCTTTCCAAGGGAATGTACTCATCAAAATATGATTAATTATACCATGCGAAAATACGCCCATTGGGTGAACCAATAAGTGCGAATCTTAAATTTTGGTGACCGTTAAGGTGACAGCTTGATTCGTTAAGGTGGTGACGTTGACTTGATACCCAATCAAACTTTGATCATTAAACCGACCGGTTTGATGGTAGAAGAAACTCGCGTGGGTGGTGGTTGGATTAAACGTATCCCCTTGTCTAAATAATGTTGCATTGGTCGCCGTGTCACCATCGATAAAGGTATTGAGGCCACCTTCTTCAATCAAGTGAATAAGTTTATAGTTATCGTTTTGGGTATATTCAAGGGAATTGCTATGGGCGATATAAGGGTAGCTCCCGCTGGTGTTGAGGGTATCGGTATACCCTAAGAATGCCCCAGTGCTGTTGGAGTAGCGCGCAAGTCGAGCATCGACATGATAAATTTTAACCCCAGGCACCGTAAAGCCTCGAAGTCCATTGCCTGGATACGCTGCTTGTGAATCCTTTAAATTGATTCCTGTTGGTGTATAAAACTCAAAAATTAAATAATTATCAAACGCGGAGCCGTTCCAGCTATTTCCTAACAAGAAAAATTCACCAGTTGATTCAAAAGGGTTTAACGTGACCGTGGTCGTGGTTTGATTGCTGTTCAACACAAAGGGGTTTGCCCAACCAAGTAAATATTTCGAGAAGGCGTTGTGATCAACAATGTTGTAATCCATCATATCCACCCCACCGATTGCACCCCAATCCCCATCGGTGTACGTGTAGTAATCATCTAAACCAAACGCGTGACCTAGTTCATGGATATAGGTGTGGGCATCAATGCCATTAACCCCGTATCCTTCATGCATAAAATCATAACTTGACCATACCAAGGTCATGCCCACAGGACTATTCACGTTTTGATTGCCACGGTTGTTGTAGTGCCAATAGGTGTAAGCCCAAAAGACGTTATCGCCTGCGCCAGAATAATTCGCATTGCTCGAATTTGGATTGTTGTACACCAAATAAACGGAATCAATGAATCCATCTTGGTCGGTGTCGTATTCAGTTAAGTTACTGCCTGAAGATGTTTTATACCAACTGACGGCAGCATCAAGCATCGCCCAGGTTGGATCAAACGCATCAGCATAATTGCCTTGATTGGTGGTGAGGTCAGCAAACTGACTTGATGACCACGAGGAATTAAACCAATCGGTCACCACCCCAGTCAGTGTCAACGCGCCATAACTAGAGGTTTCATAAAACGATTTAACAGAATGCCATGATGTTTCTGAGGCTAGTCCGAAAAAGGACTTTCGAATTTGTTCTCTTCTACTGACACACACAGAACCACATCGATAATCCGTGAAGGTCACAGGAATCACCAAAAGTTTGACATCCCCAGTGGTAGGTAGACCGATATTGTCACTGGCGTTTCGATATTGATCAAGATTGATGGTTGGAGAAATATTTTTGGTGTAGCCAACTGGAGCCACCTCAGAACTGGATGGAACAACCGATGTTGAACTACTTGAGGAAATAGAGGTGGTGCTAAGTGAAGAGGTCACGCCACTGGATGTGGTCGTGGTGCTTGTGGTTGTTTCAGTCGAAGTTGTGGTTTCGGTCGAGGTTGTGGTTTCAGTCGACGTGGTTGTCTCTGTGGAAATCGTTGTCCCACCTTCAGTGGAAGAAAAAGGAATGCTTGGTAAAACAATCTCACACGAGGCTAGCAATAAGGTAATTAAACCAATGGGGATCAATAAATGTTTTTTCATGGGGTTCTCTTTCAAGGTATTTTATCATTTTAAACTTTAAATGTTTTAAGATATACCTATGAGAAAGTTTCGATCCGCACCCTTAACCTTCACCGTTCTCTTTTTAATAGGTATATTTGTTGTGCTCATTTTTTTGATGCAATTTGAAGGTGTGTCGGAATGGTGGACCATCACCATCGCTCGAATGTATCATCTATCGTTTGCTTGGTTGTTTTCTTTAATCCCTTTTTCATTGATGGAAATCATCGTCGTCACGTGGGGCGTCTTTGTTGCGATTCAATTGATAAAATCCTTCAGGTTTGCAATTCAAAAGCAACCAGGTCCGTTATTAAAATCATTGCAATCCGCATTGATCACGCTCTTGGTGATGGCCAATCTTTATGTTGGTACCGCAGGGATGGCGTATCGTCGTCGACCAGTCGTCATCCCTCAATTTGAAGGTGACGTGGTATACACCGAATATGTCACCATCGTCGATTATTTCGCGGACCGATTCAATGACGCCTCAACGCAATTATCATTTGATGAAGACACAGGCTCGGTGATCAACCCTTATTCCTTGGATGAACTCAACGAGGTCATCGGGGAAGCTTTTATGAACGCCAATCTTGATTCAACCTATTTCACCACGTATACAACAACCGTAAAACCTTTATTGACGTCGTTTTTGTATCGAGAATTTCATATCACCGGGGTTCACTTTGCCCCAAGCACCGAAGCAACGATCAACATCTTGATTCCGGATGCCCTGATTCCTTACACGATGATCCATGAACTCGTTCACGCCAAAGGGGTGATGCGTGAAGATGATGCCAACCTCGTCGCCTTATACGTTTGTTTACTCAGTGATGATCCTTATGTGCAATACTCGGGATATTTCAACACCTTCTATGCCTTGCTCAATCTAACCCGATACATGGGTGAACCCACCGCGTATGGTAGGGCCTATCAACGGTTAAATCCAGACATTCGCGCCGATTATCAATTCCAAGGAACCTACTGGGCAAATTATGACTTACTCGATACGTTCGCCCGGTGGGTCAATGACACGTACCTGCGACTTTTTGGCACCAATGGGGTTTCTAGTTACACCGATGTCCCCACTATCATCACCATCGACGATGGGGAAAACATCATCGACGTGATTGATGTGTTTTCTCCGTATCAACAATTATTCTTTTATCAGTACTTTACTTGGAACGCTTCTTAAGCCGAATCATATGCGTATTGCCAACCTTGGTCATTTCATAATCATTTTTCAATTCATTTTGGAAAAAGGAAATGGGTTTTTGTTTACTCGCGCCATAGTTCTTTGGGTTAAAATCTTTCATCTGCACCCGTAAGGCTTGGATCACGGAAGCAAAGTCAGCATATTCATCGCCATCGATTAAATCATCAATGATCTTATCGACAATCGCAATCAGGTCATTAAGAATTGGACTCTTGGTATTGACGTTTTGACTGGAGGCAATTTTTTCAACGGAGATGAAGGTGTTGCATGCATCTTTAAAGTTTTCCGAGGCTTTGTTATCCCCAGTACCGACCACATAACGATTATGTTTTTGAATGGTCTTGATTAAAGGGGTAAAGTCGGAATCATTCGTGGCAAGACAAACACAATCGATATAATCATGGTTTAGCAATTCCATCGCTTCGATGGTGATGCCAATGTCGACGGCATTCTTTCCTGAGGAATAAGCAATTTGTGCTCGGGGTTCAATGCCATACTTCATAAACTTATTTTTAATCGTGCTGTCATTAAAGTTCGAGTAGTAAGCGTATTTGATGATGACATCCCCAATATCGTTTAAGGCTTCAAACAGAATGGGAAAGTATTTTTCTTGGTTGAAATTGTCATAGTCGATGAGCAAGGCGATTTTTTTTCTTGATTCCATACCTTAATTGTATCAAAGCTATCCCCGATTAGATAATACCAATCACGATGAGATGTTGATGAGCATCAATTCTTGAAGCTGACGATTCTCCAAAATCAACGCGACAATCTCTTTAAATTCAGATAAGGTTAAGGTTTCTGCATGGGTCATTTTGTTTCTTAGTTTTGAAATCAAAAAGGCTTGTTCTGCGATGTTAATCAGTTTACCTTTTCCTTGAGAACTAAGCGGTAAAAACGAGGTACGTTTTATCCAATACCGTTCAAATAAAGGGGCGATGGACAACCCCGAAGGATCCACTTGCTTACTTTCTTTGCTGGCAAGTTTATGACTAATATCAAGGATAAAAGGAATACTACCAATCGAGAAGTTTTCTGGTTCCGTGGCCCGATAATGATACGGTTCTTGATCCATGTCGAGTAGAGAAATATAACGACCCTTCTTAGAATGCGGTGGAATGGAAAGCTTGGGGGCAATCCCTTCTTTGATTAAATATTGAATATAGTTTTTAAAGAATAACTTATAGCATTCATGTTCATAGGCTTTCACAAACGGTAAGGCAAACGACGAGTAATCTTGGATGGTGTCGTTATCAAGTAACCTCGACATTCTTGAAGACAAATAAAAAGCAGTCTTCACCATCGTCTTGGTTTTCTGATCGGCTTTTCGCCACAAACTTAAATCAAAGACTTTCTCAATGTAGAGTTGAATCTTATCGACGTCATAGATGGATTTGATGTCGGCAAAAAAATCTAAATGATGATGTTGATGAATCCCTTGTTTTGCTTTATCCACAAAGTCATCGATTGGTAGAGGAAAATCCACACCTTCGAGGGTGGATAATTTCTGCTTTAAGTCGTCGTATTGGCCTAATTTAAGATCGATCTGAGCTTGGAAATATAAAGCAATCTTTTTGCGTTCCGGATCAATGACGTTTTTTAAATGGTTTTTTGCTTTGCTCGCCTTATTCAATAACGAGTACCAAATGCCTTTGAGTAAATCGAGGAAGGGATACGCTTGTTTGTTATCTTGAATTTTCTCAATCAATTCCAAAAGCTTAGGTTGGGTCAGATGAAGATCAGTGAAGGAGTTTAAGAAATATACTTTATAGCGGTGATAATGATACAAACTCGATGCTTCATACGGTTTACTACCAAGGGTCACCAACAACAAGAATAGAATCAAGTCAGGATCGTGTTTCCATTGTTGTTGCTCGTAAAACGCTTTGCATTCTTTGGAAAGGTAATTCTTGATGTCTTCGGTTTTCACCAAAGGATGGGTGACCAGGTGATGATCGGCTAACCAATAAATTAAATTCATCGCAATGCGATCATTGGTTTCCACTTGGGCAGTGGCAATCGAAGCAAATTGATGAGTTAAAACATAATGGAATAAACGTTGGGTTGTTGCCTTCATGCTTTTATTTTATCAACAAATCAAGAGGAAAAAAGAATTATTCTTCAGCATCGACTTTTGGTTCGTCAATCTTAAGATTTTCCCCTAAGGTTTCTAGATTTTTAAGCTTGGATTGAATCATTCTTGTTCTCGTGCCAATCAATCGATCAAGCTCACTACCGGCAGATTGAATCTTTTCTTGGGCCTTGGCCAAGACGTCGGCAAATTTATCGAATTCACTTCTGGCATTGGCAAGGACGTGCCAGACTTCTTGGGATTTCTTTTGAATGGCGAGGGTTTTAAACCCAATTTGTAATGAGTTGAGTAAAGCAGCCATGGTTGTTGGTCCTGCCAGGACCACGTTGTATTTGGTTTGTAATTTTTCTACCAAGCCCCGACGTATCGCTTCGGCAAACAAACCTTCCACAGGTAAAAATAACACCGCGAAATTCGTCGTATAAGGGACTTCGATATACTTACTGGCAATATCATCGGCAAACCGTTCAATTTTGGTTTCAAGGACCTTTAAAGCCGCATCAACTTGTTTCATGTCGTTGGTGTCGTAGGCAGTTAACACCGTGTAATAATCTTCTAAAGGAAATTTAGAATCAATCGGCAAGAATAAAGGATGATTTCCATCCCCTGGTAATCGGATCGCATATTCCACACGTTCTGTAGATCCAGGTCTCGTGGGGACTTCTTTTAGATACATATCCGGAGACAAGATTTCTTCTAAGATTCTTCCAAGCTGAATTTCACCCATGATACCGCGAGTTTTCACATTGCTCAACGCGCGTTTTAATTCATCAACCCCAGAGACTAGACCTTGCATTTCTCCAAAGCCTTTTTGAACCGTTTCAAATTGAGAACTAATCAATTGGAACTTTTGGGTTAAGCGTTCTTCTAAGGTTTTGTTTAACTTTTCATCGACGGTTTCTCTCATTTTTTCAAGTTTGTCTGCATTGTCTTTTTGCAGTTTTTCTAACATCGAGGTTGTGGTTTGCCGAATCAACTCAAGTTTATTTTCATTGGTCACAGTGAGGTTATCCAATTGCTTGGTAAGTTCTAACCTTAACTGCGTTTGTCCTTGTAGAGAATCATTTTGCGATTGGCCAACTTGTCTTTGCATCATCATTAATACATCATTGACGGCCTGGTTCGCTTGTTTAATGGATTTATCAATTTGCTCATTCATGTTCTTTAAATCTTGAAGGGTTAAGGCTTGTTTGGTCTGGTGTTGTTGTCTGAGGACCACAACCAAAAGAATAACAATACCGACAACTGAAACACTGATTAAAATGGTGGTGATGATGTCCATCATGTATATCCTATCCACAATTATAACGGATTTCATCATCCTTCATTGGATATATTTTTAGCTTAATAATCAGATAAGTTGATGGTCGTGGTGCTTACTTAGTGGGTTATCCCTAGGTGATTGGATTTCCTGGCAGGGTTTGCTTCCGCATTCCAAAATGTTAAATCAACGTGCCGTCGTCAGCGTCAACTATGTTAAGATAAACATACCCCCTAATGGAGGGTTGTTCATGAAAAAAAACACAACCGAAAAAGACGTCACACTCTTATTAAAGACGGCTGAAGGCCAACTCAAAGCGGTTTTGAGTATGTATGAAAATCATCGTTATTGTGTGGACATTACCAAGCAAGTATTGGCGGTCCAAGCGTTGTTAAAGAAAGCCAACAACCTCATTCTTCGCAATCATATGGATCACTGTGTCAAAGAAGCGATTGACAATAAAAAGCCTGAAGAGAAACTCAAAGAGTTGTCTGAACTCATGGATTTAATTCAACAATGAAGAAAACTATCCTTGGTTCTTTTTCCGCTTTGTTGGTATTGACGAGTTGTTCAGGAACTTCCAGTGAATTAAACCAACCGAAAGACTATGTCACTTTTTGGGCAAAGAATACAAACATTGATGTCAACATCACCTTAAGTCAAACAAATTTAATTGCCATTCAAACCTACGGTCAAGAAAAAAATGGTCAATACAATGATTATTATTTTCCCGCGACGATTGCCTTTCAAATCAATGAAGAAAGATTGGTCTTTGAGGAAGTGGGTATTCGCCAAAAAGGGAATATTTTTTCTAGAGGACCCTTCCTCAATGAAGAGGCAAGGTTAGCAAACCCTTTTCATTTCCGTTTGTCATTTGATGAAACGTTTGATGAAGAGTTTTACGGACCCTTGAATCTACAAAAATCCTGGCAAGAAACCGATCCAACCTATCAAGCCAGAAAAGATCGGCGTTTGTTTGGCATGAAGTCAATGGAATTCAAATGGAATCGGTCCAACGATCCTTCAATGGTGAATCAAGTCTATGCATCCAATTTATTCAAAGCGCATGGGGTGGTGACACCTCATTCCACTTTGGCGACATTGTCACTACAAACCGAAAACCAAGTCCATGAAGTCGGTATCTACACGATCAATGAAGCCGTGGATGATATGTTTATAGCACGTCATTTTCAACCTGCCAATGCCAAAGGTGATTTATACAAAGCCTTGTATCCTAATCAACTGCTGCTAAGCCATATGGCGTCCATGGACACCATCACCAATGAGTATGTGTTTACACCCTCGATGGTAGGCATTGAAAACACCGAAGAATTTTATCATCCGGTGTATGATTTAAAAACTAACCGACGAACCTCTCAACACGAACAACTGATGACACTGGTCAAAACCTTAGCAACCTTAAATCGATTACCAACCGCGGAAGAACGCCTAGAGACACTTAATCGGATTGTGAATATCGATCGTTTTCTTATGTATGTTGCGGTCAGCTACTTAACTGGCAACCCAGATGATATGCGCAACAACATGAACAATACGTATATTTATTTTGATAGCGTCACCAACCAAGCACATTTTATTCCTTATGATTTAGACTGGAGTTTGGGTTTAACCTGGGATGAAGATATCACCGAAAGCATGTATAAGAAAAGTCCTTTTTCCACAAGAAATTCCTTTGATCAAACCATTCGAAACCCACTCTATTGGTACACGATTTTAACCGGCCAGCAAAACGAAGCCACCCTTTATCCATTGGTAGGAAATTATCGACAAACCTATAGTGATTTGGTGACAAGAATCCATTTAGAAGAATCCTTTTCGATTCAAGCTTACCAAGATGTTTACAATGCAAAATCGACCCTCTATCGTAATTATTCAAGCACGATCGATTCAAATTCTCGTTTTGACAACATCAACCTTTTTACCACGCATTATAACGAACTCCTTATCACCATTCCTGCCATGCTTTAAAGGTTTAATCAATGTCTCTTATCAAGAAACCTTTTGCATTGGTCAATCTTTTAAACTTGTTTTAGAAAGAAGGAACCAAGATGAAAAAAGGTTTAGTCGAAATGGTCTTTATTTTAGACCGAAGTGGTAGCATGCGTGGATTAGAGGCGGATACCGTTGGAGGTTTTAACAGCCTGATTGAAAAACAAAAGCAAGCTCCAGGAGAAGCACTCGTCAGTCTTGTGTTGTTTGATGACCAGTTTGAAGTCGTCCATCACCGACGCGTGATTGCATCCTTAGAACCCTTAACCAAGGATACGTATTATGTCCGTGGTTCAACCGCACTGGTAGACGCCGTTGGTCGAGGAATCGAAAAAATCAAACACGTCCATCGTCAATTAGGCAAAGACAACACCCCAGAAAAGACCATGTTTATCATCACCACGGATGGTCAAGAAAACGCGAGCAAGCAATTCAATAGTCATCAGTTAAAAAGATTAGTATCAGAACAACAAGAAAAATTTGGTTGGGAGTTTCTCTTCTTGGGAGCCAACATCGACGCCTTTACCACTGCCATGGATTTAGGCATCAAACGTGATCGCGCGGCTAATTTTGAAGCCAGCGAAGAAGGCATCAAACAGAAATTCTTTGCCGTCAATGAAAGCATTTCTCGCTTTCGTGACAATGACTTATCATTCATGAATAGCTTAAAACAACACCTGCCTGAAGATCCTAAGAAAAAGAAGAAATAAACATTAATATAAAGAAAACGAGTCCAACAGGACTCGTTTTTTAATCATGAATGATTGGAGGTTCAACCCTTAAGAAGGGGTGGTATCTTTGTCAGTGAACTTCAGGAATCGATAAAGGATTACCGCAAGCACGGACCCTAGCATCGGCCCAACGATATAAACCCAGACTTGTTGGAATGCTTCTCGACCTTCAAGTAAGGCAGGGATCATTGATCGGACGGGGTTGAGGGAAGCACCTGTGAGTGGACCACCCACAAGAATTAACCCAACAAGTGAAAACCCAATGATGAGTCCAAGAAATGGTTGTAGACTCTTTCGTTGTGAGGCAGCAAGGACCAAGTAGACCAACATAAAAGTTAAAAACATTTCGATGATGACAACCGTAAGTGCCGGGGTATTCGTTGCAAAGACAGTCGGTCCCAGTCCTTGAAATAACTCAAGACCCGACCCTAACAAGAGGGTTAAGGAAGCAAATAAGGCACCGAGGAGTTGGGCTAAAAGATACATGCCGAAATCACGCCAGCTTAACCGGCGATCAAGAACCATCGCTAAACTAACCGCAGGATTCAGATGGGCCCCAGAGATATGTCCAATCGTGTAAATAGCCAACATAACCGCAAAACCAAAAGCAAAGGCGACGGTGATTAAGTCATCATTGGGATTGAAGGCAATCGATCCAGTGCCAATGAAGATAAGCATAAATGTTCCATAAAACTCGGCAAGAAACTTTCGAATGGTGATGGATATCTTCATGTGTGTACCTTTCTGGTATTGATTAATCCTGAAACTGGCTCTCTTTGCACTTTCAAGGAAATCAAAGTAACTCACTGTCATGTTTATTGACAATCCTATTGCCGTAAGACTTTAAAATAACTGGGTTGCGTCGATGCGTCTATTTTAAATTCACTATTTAGGCGCATATATTATGTTATCAAATTAAAAGAATTAAAAAAATATAAAGGTAAAATTATAAAAATATGAACTATCCATTATCCCCATAACAATATATTGATTTATTATCACTTTTAAACCTTTCTTAATAAAAAGGTCATAATTTTGTGTCATAATTACTATATAGAAATACGATTCATCTAATGGGGGAACTTGGATGGAAATTGTTGTTTTACATACTGATCAGAAATTGTTAACGAATATAGAGTTTCTAAAAACAAAGTTAATTGGATCCTATGAAGTGGTCCAATTGGCGGATTTCGAGGCCGAATTTCCAAAACTCAATCCAGATGTGGTGATCTTTTTTCATTCTTTAGGAATCACCGAACCTAATCAATTCGAAATTGTTAAAAAAATTAAAAAATACAAAAAGGCACCTGTGTTCACGGTGATTCCAAAAAACGAACACTTGCTGGAGGCTGCTTTTTACCACGGCGCCGATGATGTGATTTATTCACCTTTTTCGATTCAAGAGTTTATCATTCGCGTTCAAGCCATGCTAAAAAGAAAGCAAATGGCAAGTGAGCCCTTGGAAAAGAAATTTCTTGTCCATGATTTAGAAATAGATGTCGATAAATATCAGATCAAAAGAAAAAATGAGATTTTGCCAGTGACTAAATTGGAGTTCAACATCTTCCTCACCCTTGCAAGTCATCCCAACAAAGTCTTTATGAAAAAAGAATTGTATGAAATGACTTGGCAAGATCATTACTATGAAAATGGCAATGTCTTGAATGTCCACATCCGTCGCTTAAGAAAGAAAATTGAACTCGATCCAGAGAACCCCAAAATCATTGAAACCAAATGGGGCATCGGCTATAAAATCAACATGGAGCCATAAAAAAAACCATCCACTCGGACGGTTTTTTTCTTTCTATGTGGACCGCGAAGGATGGGAACCCGGCGTATCGAGGACCTGTGGAGGTAACTCAGCGCAACCTTGATCAACCATCAAACGAAGCGAATGTCTCTAGAAGAATCAATCGAATCAGAACGATGGTCTTTAGTGATCCCCATCCTCTACTTAAAGTATAAAGCCTAGGATGCGGATGTAAAGATGTTGGCGGGATTTATTTTAACGAGGTTTGATCGCGCGAAAGATGGTTTGAAACAACACCACCACACTTAGCACAGTCACAGACATTAACGACACCCCAAGGGCAATCCATTTGAGTAAACTGATGAGGACACCAAGATAAGCAAGAATAATCCATTCAGATGGATAAAGAAGAATGATGACAGAAAACGTGATGTTTTCTAAATAGTCTAAAACCATCGCCATCAAGGGTAAATAAATAAAGAGTTTGACGAACCATGAGTTTACTTTTCCTAACCATAATCTTAGGGTGAAAAAAATGGGAAACCCATAAACCATCGGCCAAACAGCATCAAACGTCCAACGTTGAAATAAATAAAAGGATCGACCGTTTTCTCCATACCCATCCAAGATACTGTAGATGGCAGACGGATCAAAACTAAAGTTTGTATCGATGGAAGGGGATAGTCCCATTTGACTTGCTGCATAGGAAACCGCGGGTAAAATCACCACCATAAAAAACACAAACACGAACCAATTGAAAAGAATAAAACCTGGGTGAGAAAATATTTTTTTGATGGTCATGATTTCATTATACATAAGTGATGATGTCCTTTTAAAAGCATAAAAAAAAGATCACGCATTGCTGGGTGACCTTTTTGATAAACTACTTCTTAACTGGTTTAGCTGGAACTGGTTTTGCAACTGGTTTCGCAACTGGTTTTGGAGTGGCCATGGTGTTATCCTCCTGTCATCTTTAGTTATACCCTTATTTGTCTAATTTGTTGCAACTTGCTACCTGTGAAAACATTTCATTTTTTAATTTGCGATGAAATGGGCTTTTTAGCTTTCTTTAAATTGGCAAAAACAAAAAACATGGTGATTAAAAAAGCACCTAAACCAATCATGGTTGCTTGATACAGTAATTTTGATTCTGTGATTAAAAATTGAAATGGACTTCCGTTGCCGTAATTCAATAATAAAAAATCTTGATTCGTCAAGGCATTGACAGTCATCGCAACTGCAGCAAATCCTCCAGTGAATGCTAATGCATAGCCAACATCACTCAATTTTGGTTTGTAAAAATCAAGTTTAATTAATGCAAGTGGAGCGGCAATCATCACCGCATGAAAAGTAAAACTAGCAATTTCAACATAGTTTTTATCAATAGGAAGCCAGAACATTTCCGGACCTAAAATATTCGAAGGGATCAGTAAGGCGATTAAACCTGCCAACATCACCGTTGCAAATGCCGCTGGCATTAACCATTGTTTTAATCGACCATTTTTCTTATCTAATGAAATCGCTGGATATAAATATAAAGGCACAGAACATAAATTTAATGGAAGTTGATAAATGGCTAATCCACCATCGCGAATAAATAAAAAGATTAAACGCAAGGATTCGATGACAAGAAATAACACGGTAAACAAATATAAGTAAAACCGTTGTTGTTTCTTTAGATCAGTCTTACTCTTTTTTAATAGAAAAAGAAATACAAAAACTGCTAGCAATAAAAAACCTGTTCCAAAAAGGTGTTTGTCACCAAAGACTTGTGCCATGATCATGATATGTCTCCTCAGCGTATTCAATGATACGCAATCTTTTATATCTTAATGAAAATCAAATAGATTATCAATGTATTTGATAAAGTGATTTCGTTGAAAAATCTTAAATTTCTTGTAATATTTATGTGAACACACTTATAGAAATGTAAGGTCGTTAGAACTATCAGGGTCTAAAGGATGAAATCCTATGACAGCCAGCGTCATGGTTTGTCTTGTTTGTAATGCTTAAAAACCATTTAGATGAATCCCTAGGAGGAAACATTATGTCAACCGTGATCATCATTGGTAGTGGCGGAGTGGCTTCTGTTGCTGCACAAAAATGTGCCCAAAACAACAAGGTTTTTAAGACTATCATTATTGCTAGTCGCACCTTAGCGAAATGTGAAGCAATTGTTCAACGAATGAAATCTTTCCCCGTGAAGGCAATTGCCGAACAAGTGGATGCAGAATCAAAAGCTCAAATGATTAAGTTAATTCAAAAATACAAACCAACCTTGGTGATGAATTTAGCATTACCGTATCAAAACATTCCGATCATGGAAGCATGCATTGAAACCAAAACTCATTACTTAGATACCGCTGCAGCGGAAGTCAGAGAAAAAGCTGGATTTGAATATAGCACCCAATGGGTTTATCATGACCGTTTCAAACAAGCTGGAGTGATGGCGCTTTTAGGAACGGGATTTGATCCAGGAGTCACCAGCGTTTTCTGTATGTATGGCAAGAAACATTATTTTGACACCGTTGACTATATTGATATCCTAGACGCGAATGGTGGCGATCATGGTTATCCTTTCGCAACCAACTTTAATCCTGAAATTAACATTCGAGAAATCACCATGCCAGGACGTTATTTTGAACATGGCAAATGGGTAGAGATTCCTGCCTTAACTGTCAAAGAAACATACCCCTTAGATGAAATTGGTCCAAAGGATATGTACTTGATGTACCACGAAGAATTGGAATCCATTGTTAAATTTATTCCTGAAGTCAAACGCGCTCGCTTCTATATGAGTTTTTCTGAACGTTATTTAACTCACCTGCGCGTGCTTGTGAATGTTGGCATGACCTCGGTTAAACCCATCATCTACGAAGGAAAATCGATTGTCCCTCTTCAATTTTTAAAAGCCATCTTACCTGATCCATCGTCTTTAGGACCACGAACCAAAGGTAAAACCAACATTGGTGTCATTCTTCAAGGGCACAAACAAGGCAAGCCAGTTTCTTATCGAGTTTTTAATGTGTGTGATCACCAAGAAGCGTTTGCCGAAGTTGGTTCTCAAGCCATCAGTTACACCACAGGTGTTCCCGCGATGATTGGCGCTGCATTAATCCTCACCAAACAATGGTCAGGACAAGGCGTTTTCAACGTTGAACAATTCAACCCAGATCCTTACATGGCGATGCTCAATCAATGGGGTTTACCATGGAAAGAAACCTTTAAACCGGTCTTGGTTAAGTAAGGATTGATGATGAAATTAACCCCAGAGTTACCAACCCCGTATTACTTAATTGATGAGCAACTTATTCTCAAAAATTTAATGATTATCAAACGAATCAAAGAGTTGAGTGGTTGCAAAGTTCTTCTTGCCCAAAAAGCTTTCTCAAGTTTTTACTTTTATCCTTTACTCAAACAGTATTTAGATGGCACTGCATCAAGTGGATTGTTTGAAGCGCGACTTGCCTATGAACATTTTGGTAAAGAAATTCACGTCTTTACGCCTGGTTTTAAAGACGAAGAATTTGACGAGATTCTAAAGTATAGCGACCACCTGGTGTTTAATTCCAATAGCCAATTGAAGCGATTTAAACAACGAGCCTTGGCTGCAAAGAAAACGATCGGGATACGAATTAACCCAGAAGTATCGACTCAAACAGGAAGTAGCATGTATGATCCATGCTCACCAACCTCAAGAATGGGCATCAAGATTGCTGATATTGATACAAGCTTATTAAGTGGTGTGTCTGGTTTTCATTTTCATACCCTCTGTCAGCAAAATGCCGATGCCTTGGAAGCAACCTTAAAAGAAGTTGAACGTAAATTCGGGAAGTATTTTTCTCAATTAACCTGGATTAATTTTGGTGGCGGCCATCATTTAACAAGAGCCAACTATGACATTGAAAAACTTGTTCGGATTATCAAATATTACAAACAAACCTACAAACTTGATGTCTATTTAGAACCTGGAGAAGCGGTGGTATTAAACGCCGGTTTCTTGGTCAGTAAAGTCTTGGATGTCACCAAGAACGATGTCGAGATTGCTATCCTTGATGCTTCAGCGACTTGCCATATGCCTGATGTGCTTGAGGCTAAATTTATTCCTCCAGTGACCACCTCAGATCCTCATGGGAAGCACGTGATTCGGCTATCGGGAGCAACTTGCTTAACCGGCGATGATATTGGTATTTATCGCTTCAAGGACCCTTTAAAGGTTGGCGATGCTATCGTCTTTCAAGACATGGCTCTCTACACGATTGTCAAAAACAACACGTTCAATGGGATCCCATTACCTAGCATTTATGCAAGGAAGATGAATGGAAAAGATGTCTTGGTGAAGTCTTTCACCTACGAACATTTTAAAGAAAAATTATCGTAATGAACAAAGCAGTGGTCGCCAAATTTGGCGGGACTTCGATGGCCTCAGCATCGACCATCAAACAAGTCGCAAAGATTATCAAAAGTGATCCTTTGCGAAAATTTATTGTTGTCTCAGCACCTGGTAAGCGTGATCCAAAAGATATAAAAATCACGGATCTACTTTATGAACTGGCAAAAGAAATCCAACAAGATAAAGATCCTGTGACCTTTAAGATCATTCGGGAACGATTTATCGAGATTGTTGAAGAATTAAAATTAGAATTACCGATTAAATCCATTCTTGCCGACATTATTCAAAAGATGAAACTATCAAAGTCGCTCCCATACATCGTCTCTCGTGGGGAGTATCTCTCAGCATTGATCCTGTCAAACTATCTTGATTTTGCCTTTTTAGATTCAGCGGACATCATTCGTTTTAAGGGATTACAATTTAACCGAACGAAAACAAGGAATGATGCCGGATCACTATTAAAGAAGCATCCTTATGTGGTCATTGGTGGGTTTTATGGAAGTGATGAACTAGACCACATTCAACTCTTGCCTCGTGGAGGATCTGACATCACAGGCGCGATTATCGCTGACGCGGTCAATGCAAAACTCTATGAAAACTGGACGGATGTCGATGGGTTTTTAACTTGTGACCCACGTGTGGTGGATAAGCCCAAAAAGATCGATGTACTAACGTATCGAGAATTACGCGTCTTATCGTTTATGGGGGCGAGTGTTCTTCAAGCAGAAACCATGTTCCCCTTAATCAAAAAAGGCATTCCAACTCAAATTAAAAATACCTTCAATCCAAGTGGAGAAGGAACGATGATCTTCAGTAAACTACCTCCAGACAGGCATCATGGAGCGATTACCGGCATTACCGGTGTCAAAGGCTTTAACTTAATTGTCCTGGAAAAAGAGATGATGTCAGACTTGCTTGGCTTTGATCGAAAGATTCTTCGCATTTGTGAAAAACTAGAAATTAATGTCGAGCACTTCCCCTCAGGCACAGACACTTTTTCGATGATGATTGAATCGAAATATTTAGAGAATGGGAAAAAAGAGTTGTTGGTACAAAAAATCAAAAAAGATTTGCACCCCGATACAATTGAAATTACCTCAGGCATTTCGTTAATCTATCTTGTGGGTCGAAACCTACTTCAAAACAAAATGAACGTCTTAAAGGTCTTTTCTGCCCTTGTCAACGCGAATGTGAACTTAAAAATGATTGATTATGGAAGCAACGGGATTCATTTGGTGATTGGTGTGGAAGACATTGACTATAAGTTTGCCATCAATGCACTCTATAATGAGTTTGTCTTGGAGGATTAACAACATGAAACCAATTTCATTAGCCATCGTTGGCGCAACCGGTGTGGTTGGAAGAAAGTTTTTAGAAGTTCTTGAACAACGAAAAATTCCCATTGAGAAACTCGTGTTGTTTGCCTCGGAAAAAAGTGTCGGCATTCAATTACCGTTTCAAGGCAAGATGTATCCTGTGGTGGCGCTAACTGAGAAAAATATTGCGCTATACCCGGTGAATTATGCTTTGTTTAGTGCTGGTAGTGATGTCTCAATTGCCTTTGCGCCGATCTTTGCAAAACACAAAACCTTGGTCATCGATAACTCTGCAGCATGGAGAATGGATAAAAACGTTCCTTTGGTCGTTCCGGAAGTGAATGCATTCGCAGCCAAACAACATCAATACATCATTGCAAACCCTAATTGTTCAACCATTCAAGCGGTGGTGGCCCTTAAACCTCTTCATGATGCCTATCAATTAAAACGGATGGTGATTGCCACTTATCAGGCGGTCAGTGGCGCGGGCAGTAAAGGTTTACATGACTTAAAAGAAAAACTACCCACAGGTAAAACCACCAAGTTCCCTTATCAAATTTATGAAAATGTCATCCCTCATATCGATATATTCCTTGATAACGGCAACACCAAAGAAGAAGAAAAAATCATTCATGAAACAAGAAAAATCATGGGGATCCCGAATCTTCCTGTCAGTAGCACGGCTGTCAGAGTTCCTGTTAAAAATGGTCACAGTGAAGTCATCAATCTAGAATTTGAAAAACCATTTCAACTTCAAGACGTCGTCTCCATTCTCAAGAAAGCCCCTGGGGTGGTGGTCTATGATGATCCAAGTAAGAAACTTTATCCAATGCCATTACTCGTGGATGGCAAAGATGACGTCTATGTTGGGCGTATCCGTCGCGATGATTCGATAAAAAACGGTTTAAATATGTTTGTGGTGGGCGATAATATTCGCAAAGGAGCAGCAACCAACGCAGTTCAAATTCTCGAACTCTTCATCAAATAATATGATCAACCTATTGATATACCTCGCGATTTTCGCTGCAAAAATGTCAGAAGTGAGTATTGGGTTTTTCGCTTGCTATTAATGACAAAAGGGTTTCGTAAACAAGCTGCCTTGATTGTCTTCTTTGAACAAATCTTTTGGGTTGTTAATGTCTCGTTGGTTATCACCAGTATCACCGAAGATCCCCTTCGTGTGCTTGCTTACGCAGGTGGTTTTGCATGTGGTTTATACTTTGGATCATGGCTAGAAGGTCGGGTTGGTTTAGGTAACATCAAGGTTGAAATCATCGCCGAAAAAGAAGAGGCAATCATTTTTGCAAACGAACTAAGAAATGAAGGTTTTGCGGCAACGATTCTTGATTCAATTGGCAAAAGCGGCCATCATAACGCGATGATTATTTCTTATGTCCCAAGAAAAAGAAGAAAAACGGTTGCCCATATGGCAGCCCGTTTTCCTAAAGCGGTGGTAACGTTCTTGGATGTTCGACCTGTCTAAGGTGGTTTTGGCACGGCAAAGAAGCGTTAGTTTTAATTACCCAACTCTTTTCTTGATCAATAAATATAAAATTACTGATGCTTACACATTGTATTTTTATCGTTTGCTAATGATAATTAAGGCATGAACATAAATTATCTTTTAACGTCAATTGCTTTGATCGTACTAACCTCTTGTGGTGACATTAGTTCTTCATCAACCCCTTCATCCATCAATAGTTCTACTCCATCTTCGACATCTTCACTACTGCAAATTTCTGACATCAATGAATCTATCTTCCTCAATCAAGTTGCGTATGGATTAGATCCACGACAAACCTTAGAAATTGAGTATCGACCCAATGATGCTAACCCAACACCCATGGTCTTGTTTATCCATGGAGGCAGTTGGATCAGTGGTGATAAAAGCGTGATGCGGCGTTATCAACAACAAGTGGTAGACGCTGGTTATGGTTATGTCAGCATGAATTATCGCTTCATCATGACTGGGGCAACATACCTTGATATGCTCGATGATATTCAATTGGTGATTCAATTTTTGAAAGACTTTGCGAGTGATCTCAACGTGGATACCACAAGGATGGCGATGGTCGGAGAAAGTGCTGGGGCCCATTTGGCGATGCTTTATGCTTATCGTAACGTCAGCCCTATTCCAATTGAGTTTGCCATGGCCTTAGTGCCTCCAGTTGATTTTACTGATCCAGGCTATCTTTCTTTTGGTGACCCGACGGTTCAACTCTTTCTTGCCAATGGATTAATGGCAACATCGTTAATCGGTCCAGAAGACCTAGTCGCGAACGGTTATCCTGATGCTTGGATGGACGCCTCGCCCATTCACCATTTATCCACAGCCATCCCAACCTTGATTGGCTATGCGGGATTAGATGAGCTTATTCCTTTGAGTAACATGGAAGGATTTTTAATGGCTGCTACAGCGATCAACGCTCCAATTGAAGCCATCTTCTTTCCCAATAGCGGCCATAGCTTAAGTAACGATCCAGACAAACTATCTGAACTCTTAGCGACCTTCTTTATGTATTTAAACAATTTCTTACCTTTGATGTCTCAACCACAAAGTATCTCCATTGACATTTAATACCCATATGGGTATATTAAAAATATGAAATGTAATCAAGATCTTCTCCACCGAATGAAACGTCTTCATGGTCAAATGAAGGGGGTTTTGTCGATGATGGAAAACCAAGAACATTGCCAGGATTTGGTTGTTCAGTTAAAAGCGATACGCGCGAACTTAGATAAAACCATTTCGTTAATTACCACCGAGAACTTACAACAAATCATGTTGGATGATCCTAAGGACAAAGACGCGATTCAACAAGCGATGAATTTAATTGTCAAAAGCCGATAATATGTTTGATTTACAAATTCAAAAACGAGCGATTCCCTCAATCTTTGAAGAGATTTCTCTTTGGGATATGTTAATCATTGGTGGTGGTCCTGCTGGACTAAATGCTGCGCTTTATGCGCAACGAAAAGGATTTAAAGTGGCCGTCATCAGTAAAGAAATTGGTGGTCAATTACACAACACCTCCACGGTAGATAATTATTTAGGCATTCCGATGACAGAAGGTAAGCACTTATCAGATACCTTTGTAAAACATTTAGAAACCCTTCAAGTCCCACTTTATTTAGACGTTCGTGTACAGTCTTTAAAGAAAATTAAATCTCATTTTCATGTTGAACTCGATAACGGTGTGACTTTAACTTCCAAAACTGTCTTATTAGCGACGGGTGGCCAACCCCGTCAATTAGGGATTCCTGGTGAACTAGAATTTGCCAATAAAGGGGTTTCCTATTGCACCACGTGCGATGCGCCTTTTTTCAAAGATAAACATGTCGTCGTTGCCGGTGGTGGTAATAGCGCTGCAGAAGCGGTTATAGACCTTGCGGTATGGGCAAAGAAAATCACCGTCGTCCATCGAAGCCAATGGCGAGCCGATAAAATTATCCTTGACCAATTAAGTAAATTGAAACACGTGACCATTCACTTAGAAACGCAGTTATTACGCGCTGAAGGCAATCAAACCCTTAAGCGAGTCGTGGTCCTTGATAAGAAAACCAACAAACAATCCACCATTGAAGCCGATGGACTCTTCATTCAAATTGGTTTACTTGCGAATTCAACACTCGTCAAAGATCTGGTTGCCTTAACCCCGCAAGGTGAAGTGATCGTCAACCAAGATTTTATGACGAATATACCTGGCCTATTTGCCGCTGGGGATGTCACGCATCACCCTTTTAAACAGATTGTCATTGCCGTTGGTGACGGTGCAAAAGCCGCCCTGGCAATTCAACAATATTTACTCCATCATTCCTAAAGGAGGTATGCACATGGAAAAATTCTTTACCGACGACATTCGTAAACAAATCACAGAGATCCTTCAACAAATGGTTCGTCCAATCACCATTAAGTTATTTGTCGATGAAAAGGGCTGCCAAAGTTGCCCAGAAACCAAGCAACTCTTAACGGAATTTAAAGATACAAATCCTAAAATTAAGTTAGAAGTCCTCGATACGAACCAACATGCGGATCAAGCAAAACAATACGGCATCAGCTTAATCCCAAGTTTTGTCATGTTGAATGACTTAGGGCAATATAAAGGGGTTAAGTTTAACGGCATTCCTGCTGGTCATGAAATCAATTCATTCATTAGTGCCTTAATCGAGATGTCTGGTTTCCCGTTAAAGATTCCTCAAGTGGCGTTAGACCGCATCGCCAAGGTGAATAAACCAGTACAGATTAAAGTCTTTGTCACCCTCAGCTGCCCACATTGCCCAGGCGCTGTTCAAACCGCGCACCGTTTAGCGATGTTGAACCCAAACATTCAAGCAGAAATGATTGAAGCCAATACATTCCCAGGCATTTCTCAACAATATAATGTTTCCGGTGTCCCTAAGATCATCATCAATGAAAAATATGAACTGTTAGGTAATCAACCACTGGATGCATTCTTAACGGAAATTGAAAAGTCTTTACGCGCTTAAGTATCCATGGTTTGCAATATAAAAAGCGTTGATTTCAACGCTTTTTTCTTTGATGAGTTTACTTTAAACCTTTGGTTTGTAAACCGCGATATGAGCTCATTCCACCCATGACATTGGTAACTTGATATCCTTGTTTGCCAAGGTATTCTGCGACCGTTTGAGACCGAGAACCTGAGTGGCAAACAATGAAATAATGTTTGGTTTTGTCTACTTTATCGATGTGGTTGACGAATTCAGAAAGAGGAGCAAGGATGGCCCCTGGGATATGCCCTAGTTCATATTCATCAAGTTCACGAACATCCAGCACTTGAACGGGTCTTTTTTTCATCACCAATTCAAGCTCGTTCATCATTACAGTTTTATACACGGGCATTATTCCTTTTCGTATTCATTCATGTTCACAAAGAAGATCGTTGGTCAATAAAGAGTAAACCTCTCTAATGGATTCAAAGAGGTTTTATTAAACTAATTATTTTTCGCAAGGACGATAGACACGTTAGCACCAACCGATGTTGTCGCGCCAATGGTTAATGTCCCAGATGACACATAAGCGAGCGTATAACCGGTCGTATTTAATGTGATTCCTGAGTTGTTACCATTGTGAATAATCACGTATTCATCAAAGGCATCCGTTGACGTCACATGAGCATTTAAGCGATAACCAATGGTTGAATTGGTGAAGGTGAATCCACCGAAATCATTTAAATCGGTGTGTTGAATACTGACTTCGGTTGCCGATCCTAACCGCATGGTTTCCGTGGCTTTTCTTAAAGTAATCATGTCTTGGTATTTTGTGAAGTAATCAAAATGGGTGGCTTTGTTAGCCCATTTAATCGAGTTCACTGAGTCAGGAGCGTTATAAGAGTTGTGGTTAAAACTACCATCCGCATTAATCTTTTGTCTCATCAATTCATCACCAGCGTGGAAGAAAGGAATCCCTTGTGAGAAGATCATCATCGACGACGCTTGTGTATTAACCTTAGCAGCATTGGCGGCACTCACACCAGACGTGAGTAATTTATCATAAAGCCCTAAGTTATCGTGAGCAGAGACATAACTCACCACACGTTTTGGATCGGTGTTGGTGTTTAATTGTCCTTTAAATGAGCGTCTTAACGATGAAATGCTACTTGTGTTTGGTGTAGCAGTTTGCACCCAACCTTTACTTGCGCCATCAAAGACACCACCGCGAACCGCGTCACGCATTAAGTCGGAGAATGCGCCAATATTGGCCATGTTGCTCGTCGCCAAATTGGTTTGGTTAGCCATAGGAACGTTAGCGTACGTCACTGTACCAGACATATTCCAAGCTTCCCCATAAATGAGGGTATCTGGATCAATGGCCGTCACTGCATCTTTGACTGCTTTCATGGTCGCTGTATCATGGAGACCCATTAAATCGAATCGGAATCCACCAAGTTTATATTCTTCTGCCCAGAAGGCGGTTGAATCGACAATAAACTTCGAGAACATGAACCGTTCAGAAGCGGTGTCGTTGCCAACCCCTGATCCATTGGATAAAGAGCCATCTAAGTTATAACGGAAGAAATAACCTGGAACTAATCGTTGGAAGTTACTTCCGTTGGCATCACCTAAGTGATTATAAACAACGTCAAGAACAATCTTAATACCTTCATTGTCGTAAGCTTTCACCATATCTTTCACTTCACGAATTCTCACCAAACCATCATGTGGATTAGAGGAATATTGACCTTCTGGCACGTTATAATTTAATGGATTATAGCCCCAGTTAAATTCATCCGCTAATTCATTATTGTGATGGTCATACATCGGTAAGATATGAACGGCATTCACACCTAGTTCTTTAATATGGTCGAAGCCTGTTTTAACTGTCCGACCAGATCCTGTAAAGGTTGTGCCCGTTTCATGCATGGCAGCATACTTACCACGATTTGCTGTGGTTCCATTCCAAGATGCATCCATCGATAAATCACGAACGTGTAATTCATAAAGAATCGCATCGGTATTTGAATCATAAGTGTCTGTATCATTCACACCAGCCCAACCTGAAGGATTGGTTCTGCTGAAATCCACGATCATCCCACGTCGACCATTGACACCTACGCCTTTGGCATAAGGATCAACGACTTCATGAACACCGCTGGCGTTGGTAACCAAATAAGTATAGTATTTGCCGTGTAAATCACCACTCACCGTGGTTTCCCAAACCCCTTTACTTACACGCGTCATGTTGACTGAAGTAAATTGGTCATTTCCCAATTGAGCAGAGATTGCCACAGGCGTACCATTATCGTAAAGCCGTAATTTCATGTCTGAAGAAGTTGGAGCCCACACTTTAAAGGTCGTGGATGCTTGGGAGTAAACGGGTCCTAATTCTCCATCATAATTGTATTGTTCACCAAAACTCGCGGATGAAAATAACCGATTGATAAGCACAGGAACGGTCCGAGGTTTTGGATCATTTTCCGTGAAATAAACTTTTGCGGTGTATTGTGACGCAAAGTTAACTGGATTAATTTCTGTTGCAATATTGACGTAAACATCGACTGAATTGTTAATCGCTAATGCGCTCACGGTTTTCTTCAGTGTTCCATTTTCAAAAATTTCAATTCCATTAGCAGCAGCTGTGGTGCTCACCAAGATAATGGAGGTGTTTTGGAACATGGCCGAACGAACCCCGTTATAAATTGACCCATCCATATCTACAAACACTGATGCATTCATTGATCTTAAGAAGACGTTATAATCGCCATTTACATTGGCAGTCCACTCATTTAAGTTAACAAAACGATCAGAACTTGTATCTTTTGCATTCCAATCTTCATTGGGTAAGCTCTTCCTGACAATAAAACCGATTTCACTTGAGCCAGCCCATGTTGAAAGTGGCGCTCTTAAATACTTTCCATACGTGGTGTCGCCAGTAAATTGATATCCAGCACCTTCATACCCCATTGCCCAAATCCACATGTTCCAATTGTCATAAGCGCCATCTGGTCGATTATAGTGGAAAATGATGGTTGGTTCTGAAGCAGCAGGTAAATCTAACGGACCTGGAATCGTCGATCCCGACGAAGAAGCCGTTGTCCCGCCACATGCAGCAACAACAAACATCAATGACATCATTAATGTAGTGATTTTTTTCATAAAATCCCCTTTACTCATTTAATATTATCACGAGGAAATTAGTTTCTATCAAGAAATTCCAAAAAGAATAGTTTCATTGTAAAGTTGTTCATTTAGTTCTTTACAAATTAATGTAAGCGCTTTAATATAGTAGATAGGAATAGAAAAGGAGGATTTTTTAATGAACAAAAATCATCTATTACCTGCATTGTTATTTGTGTTAGCCGCATGTGGTGGGACAGCATCGTCCACACCAGCATCGTCCACACCAGCATCTTCCGCTCCAGTCGACAATAATGAGTATCGCTTTATTGGTGGTCAAGCCAATATTGGTGGTTGGACTCCAGGAAATGCTCCTGTGATGACACGGGCAACCGGAACCAATTCTTTCTCATGGATGGGTGATTTATACGAAGATTCAACTTGGAAACTTGTCATTGGAACCGATTGGACAAATGGTGAA